>Ga0268262_10000655_pt1 | contig 44793 bp, 44 predicted proteins | sample TergutNc150P3_FD_190354 | JGI IMG/M metagenome (GOLD analysis project Ga0268262, IMG submission 190354) | Nasutitermes corniger P3 segment gut microbial community from laboratory colony in Florida, USA - Nc150 P3 (SPAdes) (version 2) | ecosystem: Host-associated > Arthropoda: Insects >...
GTGGGAAAAAACAGACGAAATAAAAATGACGGTAAACAGGCTGGAAAAAATACTAAAAAAAGAGAAAGAAATAGAAAAGTACCGGAGAATCCAATAAAATTAGGAATTAGGAATGAGGAATGAGGAAAAAAGAGCATGGTTAGGCAAGTAAAAAGCGACTTGCAAGATGCCTATTCCCTATTCCTAACTCCTAATTCCTCATTCCTAATTTATTTACGTCCTGCTCTTTGTTTATTGACAGGCAGTGTATAGATATGGTATAAACATAAGCATAAAAAATTGTTGTATATGGGCAAATGGCATTTAACTAATGTTCAACGAGCCGGCAGGGGGGGGATTCACCGGTGTTTGAGAATATCATCGCACAGACGGCGGCAGGCCAGCTAAAAAAGGATATTCTTTCAAACAGGCTTGCGCCCTCCATGCTTTTTTTCGGGCCTGCGGCGTCGGGGAAGGGAAGTACCGCGATGGAACTGGCGCGTTCCCTTTCTTGCGAGAAAGGCGACGCCCCGTGGGGCTGCCTCTGCCCTTCCTGCGTCCGTCACAAATCCCTTATCCATGCCGATCTTGCGATGATCGGGCCGAGGATTTTTACTGCGGAGATAGCCGCTTCACGCGCCGCTTTCCTGAGAGACCCTGCGTCTGCGGCTGGGCGTACCCTTTTTATCCGTTCTCTGAGAAAACTTCTTGCCCGTTTTGCCCCCTCTGTCTGGGAATACGAGCCGAAATCAAATAAAACTAACCCCTTGCCCCTTCTTCATTCGCTGGAAGAAGAGCTTGACGAGTTTGAGGCAATGACCGTCGATCTGTCATCAAGCGATACCTTGAATGACGATGAACAGAAAAAACATAATGCATTTGACAAGCTCTCCGATTCCCTTGTCAAAAACGCTGTCAAACTTGACGAGTGTATCAGCGAGGCTGTCCCCATAGCGCAGGTACGCAAGGCGGCATACTGGGCGAGGCTTTCCCCGTCAGGGAAACGCAAAACGCTGATCATCGAAAACGCCGACCGTATGGAGGAGAAAGCCCGCAACGCCCTGCTCAAACTGCTTGAAGAACCGCCTGAATCGATCAGCATTATCCTCACCGCCCTCAGGCGGGAGGCAGTTATACCAACGATTCTGTCGCGCCTTCGGCCCTACCGTTTTACAGCCCGCAACGCCGTTGAAGAAAAAGAAATCCTCCGCAGGGTTTTCAGAGACCCCCGCTGGACGCAGGAGGCTGGCGAGATGCCTTCCAAGGAAGAAGAAGGGGCGAACCTTATCGGGGCTTACCTTGAATCTTTTCTTCCGCAGCCCTCGGACAAACTCCTGCCCCTTGCCGCGTTCTTTGTTGCCGCAGTCGCCCGTTCGGCTGTGGTTTTTCAAAAGAGCCAGGGCGTAAGCGAAATACCGGAAACCGTTGCCGCTTTAGGAAACTATTGCGCCAGGATAGCGGAGTCCGTCGGTCTGGAACGGCCTATGGACGGCAAAGAAACCATTTCCGCATTGCTGTCCCAGAGCAGCGATTTTGAGGGCCGTTCTTTCCCCCGTTTTCTTACCCTTGTGCTTGACCTTGTGTCATGGTCGCTTGAGCAATGCAGTCCCTCTCCAAACCTTGTCGCTTGCAGGGAAACATGGAGGCTGAGGATTAGAGAGGCGTATGCGGCTTATTCTATCTGGAACCAGAGGCCGGAGGCCGCGCTGGAATCGCTGTTTTTCAGGCTCAGGGAAGAAGCCGCGGGAGCAGCGTTGGCATGAGTCATTGGGAAACAGCAGCCTTTCCCCTCGCTTGCAACATACCGCGACAAAATGGTATAAAGGAGTGAGGGGCTTTTTTAAGCAAGGAGAAAAATATGGGGCATGTAAACACGCAAATCACGCTGAAAAATATTTTTGATGTAAGGGATGCCAGAAAAGGAAATCTGCCGGAAGATAAAATCCGACAGGTTACCATTAACGTTATGGTGGATACCGGGGCTTCCATGCTGGTCATAGATGAAAAGATTTTCAAACAGCTCGGCGTTGACGTTATGGAGGAGAGCGAAATAACGCTTGCAAACGACGCAAAGGAAAAGTGCAAAGTAACCGAGCCTCTGGTGATTAAATGGGAAGACCGTTCTATTGTAATGCCCGCGCTGGTAATAGAAAACTCACCGGATTTCTTGCTGGGAGTCCTTCCCCTTGAAGGCATGGACTTAATCGTAGACACGGTAAACCAAAAACTAATCGGGGCGCACGGCAAAAAACCAGTATACAGAGCTTGATAATTAACAGGGTTCGCGAAAAGGTGACAGGCACTATTCTTTACCGCCCCATATAAGATAAAATAAGGCATGGACGACAATATAATGTTCAACCCATCCGCGTTTCGGCATGGGATTTCCAAAGAGAACATACGTCATGTTATTGATTTTAACAAATATGAAAGGAGGAAGAAATTATGGCGCACCCTCCTTGAGCTTTCACACAGGCTTGCCCCTTCCATGCTTTTTTTTGGAGCAGCGTTGGCATGAGCGGCTTTTACCGGCGGGCGCTCAGCAAACTTAACAGGCTCAACCTTGAGCAGTGCCGGGAACTCCTTGTATCGGCTTCGCAGGAAATCTTCCGTCTTGATACTGTGCTTGACTCTCTGCCAAGCGGCATACTGGTATGCGATGAAAAACACCGCCTGCTCATGGCGAATAAAGCCGCCCTGCGCTTCCTGCCCATAAGCTACACGGAAGGCGAAATCTTGTGGGAGCTTATCCTTGATGAACATATAGCGAATTTTTTTCAACAGGCGTTAAAACGCGGCGACAGGCTGCTGGAACAGGAAATGGATCTCCAAACGCAAGGGCCGCCTGGTCCGAACCGCCTGCTCTCGATCAGCGTACATCCTCTTGTCGAGAAGCGGCATATAACCGGCTCCCTTGTATATATTGAAGATATAACGGAAAAACGTGGCAGGGAGGTTCGGTTACGCCGCGCTGAAAATCTTGCCAGCCTTACTACGCTTGCTGCGGGCGTTGCCCATGAGATAAAGAACCCGTTAGGTGCTATTTCGATTCACCTACAGCTTTTGCGGAAAGCTCTTGACAAGAAGGAAAAACAACAAGAACCCGCCGTGACAGATGCGTTAGTCGATAAATATTTTTCCGTGTTAAACGAAGAAGTTGATCGGCTGAACGGCATTGTAATTGACTTTTTATTTGCCGTGCGCCCCATGTCGCTGGAACTCTGCGAGGGAGACCTCAACGCGCTGGTTGCCGCTCTTGGCGAATTTATACGCGCCGAACTGGAGCAGTCCAATATAAGGCTTTTGCTTGAGTTGGATGAAAAACTCCCCCCCGTGCTTTTTGACGAGCGTTATATGAAACAGGTTTTGCTTAACCTGATTAAGAACGCCCAGGCCGCCATGCCAAAGGGAGGGCTTTTGACCATCGCCACTTTTGGGTCGGACAGCGAGATACGGATAAGCGTATGCGACACGGGCACGGGGATTAGCCAGGAAAACCTAAAAAAAATATTTGAACCTTATTTTACGACAAAGAGCAACGGTACGGGTCTTGGGCTGACCCTTGTATATAAAATTATCAGGGAACACCAGGGCGAGATGTCGGTTGATTCGAGGGAAGGTGAGGGAACGGATTTTGAGATCATCCTTCCTGTTTATCAGAAAAAACAGAATCTGATCAATTATTCAGGGGCAAAAAATGAAGTTTAAACTCCTTGTTGTTGATGATGAAAAAAACATTCGTGAGGGGCTTGCCGCTTCTCTTGAAATGGACGGCTACAACGCGGTCTGCGCCGCAAGCGGTGACGAAGCGTGGGACTATTATTGCAAGGGCGACATTGACCTTGTTATAACCGACCTGCGTATGCCCGGCATGGACGGCGAGGAACTTATGCGCCGCATACTGGCGGAAACTCCCGGCCTGCCGGTTATCATACTCACCGGACATGGTACTATAGAAAACGCCGTCAGCGCGATGCACGACGGGGCATGGGATTTCCTTACCAAGCCTGTCAATCTGGATCATCTTGCAATGCTGGTAAAGCGGGCGCTGGAAAACAGGGAACTTGTGCTGCGCCACAGGGAACTGGAAGCCGATCTGGAACGCGGACGGCTCTCGTCCAGCATGATCGGCAAGTCAGCCGTTATGCGAAAAGTCTTTGACACAATAAGCCGCGTCGCGCCCACAAAAGCCTCGGTACTGATTACCGGGGAATCCGGCGTGGGCAAAGAACTGGTTGCCGATGCCATCCACGAAATTTCGCCCCGCAAGGACAAGCCTCTGGTTAAAGTGCATTGCGCCGCGCTTTCGGAAAACCTTCTTGAAAGCGAGTTGTTCGGTCATGAGAAAGGGGCGTTCACAGGCGCGGTCTCAAGGCGGCGGGGACGTTTTGAGCTTGCAAACGGAGGGACGCTTTTTCTTGACGAGATTGGCGAGATAGACCAGAACATACAAATAAAACTTCTGCGTGTTTTGCAGGAACGCCAGTTTGAGCGCGTCGGCGGGGAAGAAACCCTTGAAACCGATGTCCGCATTGTCGCCGCGACTAACAAAGACCTCAAAGCCGAGATAGAAAAAGGCAATTTCCGCGAAGACCTTTATTTCCGGCTTAACGTTGTAAGCATCCATGTTCCTCCGTTACGCGAAAGAAAAGACGACATTCCCCTGATGGCTGCCAGCTTCCTGAAAGAAATCGCCGCCGAAAACAACAAAACCATTGAGGGCATCCATGAAAAGGCGTATTCACGGCTTTACGCCTACGACTGGCCCGGCAATATCCGCGAGCTTCGCAACTGCATTGAAAGCGCCGTTGTCATGTGCAGAAAGCCGATCATCGCCGTGGACGATCTGCCTCCCGCGCTGCAATCTTCTTCCGATGACGAAGGCTGGGTAAAGGTTCCCCTGGATTGCAGCCTTGAGGAAGATGAAAAAATCATTATCAAGGCGGCGATTGGTTTTCACAAAAGCAAGACCAAGGCCGCCGAAGTTCTTGGCATTGGGCGAAAAACACTGCACAGGAAATTAGAAATGAGGAATGAGGAATGAGGAATGGAAGAATAACGGGTCATTTATGGATGTATTAACCCCGGATCAGCGTCATAAATGCATGTCTCATATTAGGAGTAAAGATACTTCCATAGAGATTTTATTGCGTAGAGCATTATGGCGCGAAGGCATCCGTTATAGAAAAAATTATGACAAATTACAGGGAAAACCCGATATTGCCATAACAAAATATAAAATCGCCGTTTTTTGCGATGGCGAATTATGGCATGGCAAAGATTGGGGAAACAAAAAAGATCAAATTAAAACAAACAAAGATTATTGGGTTAATAAAATTGAACGTAACATAATGCGGGATAACAAAAATGAAAGAAAGCTTGAGCGTATGGGCTGGACTGTTATCAGGTTCTGGGGAAAAGAAATAAAAGGCAACCTTACGGATTGTGTGAATGTTATTAAAGAGACCATTTACGAAATAAAACATAATTTACACAATACGGAATATGAACAGGGATATGATGAAAATAGTGCTTTAATGGCGGCAGAGACGGAACCTGAATACGGTCAAGTGAAAAGAGAAAAGTGAAAAGTGAAAAAAGCAGAAAATAGCAATTATGGGCTTGAAATTTGACCCATTCTGCCGTTATATTAGAGGTATGGTAACAACATTCGGCAGATTGAACAAAATAAAGTATTTTCTGGAAGGCTATTCCTCTATTTTTGACATTAAAGGCAGAGGGTTTACAGCAGAGGATAATGGCGAGATGTCTGGTTTCCAAAAAGACTATATGGCCCTGCTTGGGGACTGGCAAAATCTCGGAAATGACATGAGAAAAGCCATAAATCAAGATCCTCTAATTTCTATAACCTCACCTAGTCTTTCCAGTAAGTTAAAAAGTTGATAATCAAAATCAAAATTTACTAAATCAAATTCAATATCAAGATTCTCTAATAATTCTGCTATAAATGCCACGACAAACGCATGAACATACGATTTTGGAAGAGAATTAACCACGAACCACACGAACTCTTACTTAGTATTTGCCGGAAAACCTTCATGTTCCATCTTTTTTCATGGAATCTGAAGGTTAAAAATGGTTTTCTAACAGCAAGTTCGTGTTGGTTCGTGCGGAAACCACCGTTTCAAAAGGCACCAGCGGTTTACAGTTTTACTATTTCTTCGGGAGACAAGCCTGTTGACTTGATAATTATATCCGCAGAGACGCCTAATGCTTTTAAGCTGGAAGCAGTTTCAATACGGCCTTTTTCCAAGCCTTCTTCGCGGCCTTTGGTAAGCCCTTCCTCGAGGCCTTCGCTCCGAGCTTCAAATAGATCGGTGTTCCAGTCAAGCTGGCTTTTTATCAGATTACACATACGCGCGTATTCTATCTCGTTCTGCGTGATGTTTACCAAGGTTTCTACCGCCATCGCTATTCCTTCCTCCCGGTTGATTATCTGTATTATTTTATCCCTTTTCTCCTCGTCTGTCAAATATTCAAAAAACACCGCCCATAGCTCCGCGTTGGTCATCTCTTCAACCGGCTTACCGACAACAGGTTCCGTTTTCACCAACTCTACGGTGATTATTCGGGTTCTCCCGCCAAGAGAGACGCGGTTATCAGGATCATAATACTGAAAATTGTGCGCGAAATTTTCATCGGGGAAGAATTTCATTTTTGCCAGAATAGCGATTTGATAGGTTTCCTTCAAATCTTTATAGGTTTTGTCTTGACCGTGAATATCCTGCCCGACAAATAACCTTGCCGCGTGGTACTCAAGACGTACCGGTTCATGCGCTTTGGGGTTAAAAGACATTTCTACATTTATGGGTTCTCCTTTTCCTGTTTTGCAAGCTACGTCGAAACGCAGGGGACGTTGCCTTGTATCGTCAACGGGCGGCTCATTGGCGATGACGGCCTCTACCGTGACAGTACGCCCGATAAGCGAGGAAATCAGGTCTGACAATGCGCCTCTTGATTTCGCCGTGTCTCTGGTGAATACGCCTTTGAACACCGGGTCATAGCGGATGTCCAGGATACGCGCCCCGTCCCCGAAAAGGAAGGGTACCCACTCGTGCTGAGCGGGATTTTGATTTTTTGTTTGCATGGTTAATACCTCTACACTATATAGGGCGCAAATGTGCATTTTGCTTGCATTTAAGACAAAATAAAAATGAAAAAAAGATGGTGCAATGAGAGAGGCAGTAACATTTTTTCTGGGCTTGAATAGTTACCGAGGGAAGGACGCGGAGGACGGAGGAAGAATGAGGAAGGAGGAATTAGGAGTGAGGAATTAGGGATAAAAGAAACGTAGTATGATACTACGATATTCTCTTTATTCCTAATTCCTCACTCCTAATTCCTAATTTTCCTCATGGCACACGGGGCAGAATTATGTTACGTCAGCTTTTTGTAAAAGTCATACCCTCTATTGTTAAGGTATTTCCTGAAACAGTAGCAGTAAAAACCTCACCACTATCAATAATTGTCGCCGTGTTACCGGAACGAGTGTATGTGCCAGACATAATAATCCATGTCTCGCCACCACCTGTACCTATACATGTAAAAGTAGTATCCGTAGCCGTAATGGTATAGTTATAGGTAACACCATCTTCTCTTTCGCTGGCTCTCCATGTACCTACAAAGGGGTTGCTGCCCTGATTAGGAGTGTTAGGGTTAGTATTAATATTGCCTTGAGTGAAGGTCCCTGTACCGCCCGCATATTGATATTGAGTAATCATAACCGTTAAGGTATTTCCGCTAATTGTAGCATTACCGAAAGTAGCGCCGCTTTGAATCAAAGTCGCTGAGTTGCCTGACCTTGTATATGTACCGGTTTCGTTCATACCCGCATTGGGACATGAAAAAGTCCATCCTGTGGCAGTAACATTAATCGTTGCTGGTGCAGACTGTCCGCTAAAATTAGCTGTTCCGCTCCAATTCCCTACAAAGGGATTGCTGCTCTGGTTGTTGTTACCCTGATTGTTATTGCCCTGGTTGTTGTTGCTCTGATTGTTGTCATCTTTGGACCCATCATCGCACGCCGCCATTGAAAACCCGATTATCGCAACAAGAACGATAATCCCTAACACTTTAATTGTGTTTTTCATAAAACCTCCAAATTTTAGATTATTCTCGAATTTCTACCGTGCACTAAATAAAAATTCAAAAATGACCATATAGGCATATTATAATTGTCACTTCGGAAATGTGTCAAGCAGAAAAAGCAAGTTATTATTGCCGAAGGGGTAATTTTTCTGGAAAATAGAGGAATTAGGGAGATATTGGCGGCTAATCTGAAGGAAAACCGCCGAAAATTGGGAATGACACAGGAAGAACTGGCTGAAAAAGCAAATGTGTCAACCCATTATATCGCTATGATAGAAACATGCAAAAAATACCCGAAACCGGTTATGCTGGAACAAATAGCCAGAACCCTTGGTATTGAACCTCATAAACTTTTTAGCGTCGAATACGATCCTAATGACCCGTTTGAACGTTTACATCAGAAGATTATTGCAGATATGAAACAGATTGTATGTGAGGCCGTGGAGAAAGCTATAGATGGGATCAAAAAATAGTGTCACTTGCCATTATTTTTCAAAATAACAAAGGGATGATATTGGATATGCGGTTGCTTTTTTCGGGGATTGGCATAGTTGTATACACCAGCTACAATACTGACATGCGTGTATTATTACTTTGTGATGATTATTGGTACCCGGGGCAGATACCCATTGACGGCGTTGCCCCTCTTGCCGCTCAGGGTTTTCAATTCGACATAATCACCAACGCAAATGATTTCACGCCGGATATGCTTTTAAGTTACCCTGTCGTGGTAATGTCTTATTAAAAAAAAAGAGAAAAATGAAAAAAGGAAGCGATCTCTCGTGGGAACACCTCCACGCCTGATTCAGCCTAAAATTAACATTTTTTTATAAAATTATTAATATCATATTTGATATTTTCCCATAGCTCTTTTACTCCTCCAATTAAAGGCTTTACATCTTCCCAATCAATTTCATATCCATATTTATGCCTAAATACATGTCTAAAAGACTTATAATCATTTAATTGTTTTTTATATTTACTATCAAATAAAGCAATTCTTTTTTCCGTAGTCTCAAATGCTTTATTAAGTAAATTTGTATGCCACTGAGCATTATTTGATATTTCTTCATTATTAATCCCTTTTAAAATCATTGAAGTTATGTTTTCAACTCCATTATAAAAAGATTGCAAAAATGCACCACCCGATTCTATGTCTCTTAATTCAGGTTCTTTTCCGGATTCATATAAATCAAATAAAAACTTGTGTTTCTCAATATTATTATTAATTCGCGAAATTTCGCTGTCAATTTTTGTCTTTATTGTATCATCCAATTTCTATAACCTCACCTAGTCTTTCCAGTAAGTTAAAAAGTTGATAATCAAAATCAAAATTTACTAAATCAAATTCAATATCAAGATTCTCTAATAATTCTGCATGTGCACGAATAAATTTCCCTTTAGGTATTCCTTTTATTCCAATATCTATATCAGAGTTATTATGAACTTTTCCTGTTACCATCGATCCAAATAAATATACTTTTTTACAGCCTTCGTTTTTAAGTAAATAATAAGCCTTTTTTATATTTCTCTGATGTCTTTCAGGAATTTTATTTTTTTGAACAAGATTTTCAGGTATTTCTATAATTGATTCCATTATTAGACCGCCTCCATTTCTAATAGTATTATATATATAATAATAAATATTATTCTCCTATGTCAAGTGATTTTTGTATAAATGCCAAACCTCCAGACACTAATGCCCGGCGACAAGCCCAAATAACTACTTTACAATCAAAAGAAAAATGAAAAAGCAGAAAATAGCAATTATGGGCTTGAAATTTGACCCATTCTGCCGTTATATTGAGGTATGGTAACAACATTCGGTGGATTGAACAGTATAAAGTATTTTCTGGAAGGCTATTCCTCTATTTTTGACATTAAAGGCAGAGGTTTACAGCAGAGGATAATGACGAGATGTCCGGTTTCCAAAAAGACTATATGGCCCTGCTTGGGGACTGGCAAAATCTCGGAAATGACATGAGAAAAACCATAAATTTTGTAGGGGAGGAAATAGCCAATGAGAAATCTATATTCTGAACCTTCCAATATCGACACCCAAGTCTATATTTACCATTGTTAAAAAGCCATCAAGCATCTTATAGTATAATTCATTTGCAGTTAAGTCCTCGTCTGAAAGAGTTAAGCCTTCTTTATTCTCATTTACAGCTTTTTTTATGTTAAAAATAATATCAAGCAAATTTATAAGTCTGGCGATGGATACTTTTCGGTGATAGACAACTTCATTATTGTCATTACTAAATATTTTTTTGAGTTTATAATTCATCTCAAACAGTTTCATTATAGCTTTATTAAGCCAAAAGCAAGTTTGAGAAAAACAGAAAGTTTTTCTGTGATTATCTGGTTTTATTTTATCTGTTAATAAGTCAAGAAACGAATCCGACATCATGACATAAATCCATATTTCATTGTCGAAACAGTCTATATATTCGCGTATATCACGAGAAGCAATAGATATAAAATTACCATGTATTAAAGCTGTAATTTTTTTGTAAAACAATCTTATCAATGATGCAATAATCAAAAATGCTGCAATAATATATATGGTAACTACAATTTTGTTATCGGTAAAGTTAAATTTGTTATTGGTAAAGTCAAATAATCTGTCAAAAATCACTGCGCCAAAAGCCACTACAACATCGAAGACCACAGTAGACCCTATCCTAAAAGAATGTTGAATATGTTCATTCAACTTTTCAATATCTTTCTTTAAAGCAAAATCCTGCCAATCGTTAACAGATAATTTCATCTTCGACACCTGTCTTTAAAACTTATCTATAGTATATTTCTTATCCGCACTTTCTATCCCTTTTCGGATCGTTTGAGCAGTTGTCTTGCGGTCTTCAGGTTCCCCATACTGACAAACCGTATCCAGACTAATTAAAGGTACATGGATTAGAAGTTCTGAATATGTATATTTTGGTACAAGCACTGTAGGCTTAATTGAAAGAATTTCCTCTTTTATGTCATCAGAAAATGACGCAAAATTATTCTCCATTATTTCTACAATTTTAGCGAAAAGTTTAACATACGAATTAATACTGAAGCGAAACACAAATTCAGCGTCATCTTTATCACGCATAGGGGCCGGCTCAGAAGTCAACATTTTTTTAATATGCTCTGTCTTGCAACCGTCAATTTGACTTTTTAAATACCGCCTTCCCCTTGCCAAATGGCTTCCGCTTCCTCTTCCTTTTCCTTTTACATATTTCTCGCCGATAAAGGAAATCACCTTGCGTAAAAACAGATTATCCATATAGTTACTCGTAGGTGCATTCAAATACTCCCCAAATAAACTCATTTAGTTACCTCTCCTTAGTTTTCAGGTAACAAAGTTAAGAAAGGATTTTCTTTCTTCCTCTTCCTTTGTTACCTGTTATTTGTTCCCTGTTATAACTTCGTCCACACCGAATTAGGGTCCGCTGGTGCGGTTGTGGTATACGTCCCCGGGCCTCCGGCAAGATACTTGTCGCGCAAGTCGCCGCCAAAAGAAGAAGAAGAAAATTTGTCCCAAGTAATCGTGCCTTGAAACATTACGCTGGTAAGGCCGGTGCAACCGTAAAAAGCGCCATCTCCAATGCTGGTAACGCTGTTGGGTATAGTTACGCTGGTAAGGCCGGTGCAACCTTCAAAAGCGCCATGTCCAATGCTGGTAACGCTGTTCGGTATAGTTACGCTGGCAAGGCTGGTACAACCGCTAAAAGCGGCATCTCCAATGCTGGTAACGCTGGCGGGTATGGTTACGCTTTTAAGGCTGGTGCAACCGAAAAAAGTACTATTCCCAATGCTGGTAACGCTGTTCGGTATGATTACGCTCGTAAGTTTGGTACAATCTCCAAAAGCACCAAAATCACCACTCTCAATGCTTGTAACGCTGTTCGGTATGGTATATGCGCCTGTTTTTCCTGGCGGACATTGGATTAGAGTAGTTTTATTTTTGTTAAACAGTACGCCCTGTTCTGAACTATATGTCGTGTTACCAGCGTCAATATTTATGGCGGTAAGGCTGGCACACTTGTCAAAAGCGCCGTCCCCAATGCTGGTAACACTGTTCGGTATGGTTACGCTGGCAAGGCTGGTGCAACCGCTAAAAGCGTAATTCCCAATGCTGGTAACGTTGTTCGGTATGGTTACGCTTTTAAGGCTGGTACAACCGGAAAAAGTTTCGGGCCAAATTATGGTAATGCTGTTCGGTAGGGTTATTCCGGTAAGGTTGGTGCAACCGCTCAAAGATTGCCTAGAACCAACAGCATAATCGCCTATGCTGCTCATAGTACTGCCGGAAAGGTCAAGGTAGACGTATTTGGTATAGCTGGACTGAAAGACGTTCTTAACGCTCTGGCTCGGATACTCTTCGAGAGATCCCATGTTCAGCTTAATGGTATATGCGGTGGCGGGGGTATTGGCGGGTTGGGCATACAACCATGTTCCCATAGCGTCAATACTGGTAAAGGGGCCTGAGGGGGTTCCGGGTTTCCCTGCCGGTTTTTCTGCGGGAGGCGGCTCAGGCTCATCAACCTCATTGGAACAGCCTGCCAAAGACAGGGCGGTAAAACCGATGATTACCAGCGCAATAGCGGTAATCCCGTAAAGATTTTTGCTTTTTTTCATCTTTATCCTCCTAATTCTTCATTTTTTAATCGCCCATATGATATAAGCGATGCAAAATCAATAGCCATGCAGACTCCTTTTACCAAATAACAAAGGGGGAGAAAATTTATTAATTGCTGACGTGAATAAGAGACAAAGAGCAAAGTTAAGACAGAACGCTCTTTGTCTTCCTTTGTTACCTGATACTTGCTCTTTGCTATTTGTATAGGGGGGGGGGGGGGTACAAACTTACCAATACATTAATATCAGCGGGTTTTGTGTAATCCGTTGCTTTGGCTGTTTTTACGCTCATTGGAACTATCTTAACATTTGGAGGGGAAATGTGTCAAGTGGGAAATTTGGGGTTTTTACATTATACACTCTATTTTTATTGTACTTGACAAGAATTGTGAACATTACTAAATTCGAAGCATGACAGCAACCGCCCTATTATTAAGAGAGATTGAAACCATGCCGGAAGAAACCGCCGCCCAAGTGCTTGATTTTGCCAAGTATTTAAAAAGCAAGCATACTCCGGTGCAACCGCACAATGGAATAGCGATAAAAGATGCTTACGGTATTTTCAAGGGGATAGATACGCATTTTGAACGGGATGAAGATGACCGTGTATGAATATTATTGATACTTCTTTATGGATAGAATTTTTTGCCGGGACGCCGTTGTTGGAATAGCCCCCCGTTCTGGACAACCTCCAGCTTTATTTACTACAATACTGCCATGCGCGTATTATTACTTTGTGATGATTATTGGCATCCGGGGCAGATACCCATTGACGGCATCGCCCCTCTTGCCGCTCAGGGTTTTCAATTCGACATAATCACCAACGCAAATGATTTCACGCCGGATATGCTTTTAAGTTACACTGTCGTGCTTATGGATAAGTGCGATGAAGTCAGCCAGCAGGATAAGACAAGCTGGAAAACCGAAGCAATACAGCAGGCGTTTATTAGGTATGTGGAGAATGGCGGAGGATTGCTGGTTGTCCATAGCGGTACTGTGGCGGGCAAGCAAACAAACGCTCTTGACCTGTTAATTGGCTGCCGCTTTGTCTTCCACCCTAACGCATGCCCGGTGACCGTCTATCCTATAAAACCCCATCCCGTTACTAGGGATTCAGGGATGTTTTGCGAGACCGATGAACATTACCGGCTTGAAATACTGAAACTGGACATAGACATTTTAATTGCATCTTATTCACCGCCCCAGGGGGCAGCGGATAAGTATGAGGAGGACCCCTATCACAACACACCGGCATGGATCTGCCCTGCCGGATATGTACGAACCCAGGGCAAGGGTCGGGTCTGCGTGCTGACACCGGGACACCTTCTGCCGGTATGGCAGAACTTCCAATACCAACGGATCATAGCCAACGCTCTGAAATGGTGCGGTGGGCAATAATAGGCGGGTCGAATATGCCAAGTGTAATAATAACCGGCGCGGACAGGGGTTTGGGATTTTCGCTTTGCAAGGAATTCCTGAACCGGGGATGGCTAGTGTTTGCGGGCAAGTATTTGGATGACTATTCCTTCCTGGAAAATGAAGCTGAAAAAAGCCCAAATCTGCATATCGTTAAACTTGACATGGGCTGCGCGGACAGCATAGCCGCCGCAAAAGATCATTTGCTAAAGATAACGGATTCCCTGGATATGGTAATCTCCAACGCCGCATTAATGAGTCCCGTACACTGCAATCTGTATGAGCCGCCTATGGATCTGGAAGCGGTATGGAACTCGTTTAGGGTCAATGCCTTGGGGCCTGTTTGCCTTGTAGAAAGCCTTTTGCCTCTTTTGGATCGGGGCAAAATGAAGCGGCTCTGTTTTGTATCAAGCGAAGTGTCTTGTATTGTGTTGATGAAACATCGGGGTGACAGCCCGTTTCCCTATCCTATGAGCAAGGCATCCCTCAACATGGGGGTGCGTATACTGCATAACCAATTATATCCCCAGGCATACACTTTCCGCCTGTTCCATCCCGGCTGGATGAAGCGGCGTATGCAGGACGGCTCGCTATCCGATGAAGCGGTGTATGATCCTGATTATATTGGCGGCATAGCGGCGAAATACTTTGAGACGCCGCTTCACGATGAACACCGTCTTGTGATGGTAGATTATTCCGGCTATGAATGGACGTTCTGAGGTTATAACTCTGATGAATAAAACTGTACTTGTTACCAATTTTGATACCGTTTTTAGCGAAAAGCTGGCGGCAATATTCGCCCGTGAAGGATTCGAGGTTTTTGCTTTGGGCAAGGATTTGCCCCTTGACCCATACGAGGCAGCAACAGCGCTCAAAGAGAAAACCGGCAAGCTGGATTTTCTGCTGGACACCACCGATGTCCATTCTGCAAAAGATACTTTCACAGTAAGGGACGGCATAGACGGCGCGGTGATAGAGCAAGTGTACCGTCAAAACATACTGGCAAGCATGGCTTTGCTGGAGGCCTTTCTGCCCTTGCTGGATCAAGGCGAAGGTAAACGCCTTTTCTATCTGACCAGCGCGGAAGCGTCAATTAATGAAACGCGCCGTATCGATCATTTCGCGTATAACATGAGCAAGGCGGCGCTGCACCAGTTTATACAAATGACGCGTAACAAGCTTGCTCCAAAAGGATATACCTTCCGTGTGTTCGACCCCCTGGACAAGGAGGTTTCACCCGAGGCGGCGGCGGAGAGCGCGTATAACTACATTACTCGAAGGCGTGGCACAGAAAATCACGATCCTTTGCGTGACGATGAAGACAACCTGGTGTTCCGTGATGCCCAGGGAAGGCAACATTCATGGTAATGTTTTATAAAATGGTCAGACGCGGCGTGGCGGTGTCAATCACTCCGCGCCACAACTCCCTTTACCGATTGACAGGAAACACAAATAATTGCAAAATAACATAAATTAACCGTATAAATGGTTAATTTATGTATTGAAGGAGAGTAATATGGAAGTACGCTTCCAGCAGTATGATCCGGAAAGTGATTTTCAGATTGATTGGGACGAAAATGTAAAAGGCGGAGTAGTAATTGCCAAATATCTTGGTTCAAGAAAGGAAGTCCGTATACCGCCGAGCATACAAAATAATCCGGTTACCGGAATAGAGAAAGACGCTTTTAAGAATTGCGTCGGCATTACCAGCGTAACCATACCCGACAGCGTTATCTGCATCGGAGATGGGGCTTTTGGAGGCTGCGAAAGCCTTGCAAACGTAATTATACCGAACAGCGTTATCAAAATTATTTGGAACGCTTTTTTTGAATGCAAAAGCCTTGTAAGTATAACCATACCGGACAGCGTTACCTACATTGGGGGGTGCGCTTTTTCCAATTGTAAAAACCTAACCGCAATAAATGTTGATGCTAATAATACTGTATATAGTTCAGATAACGGTGTATTGTTTAACAAAGATAAAACTTCATTAATACAATGTCCGGAAGGGAAAACAGGTACCTATATCATACCGAACAGCGTTACCAGTATTGAGAGAGAAGCTTTTTTAAATTGCACCAACCTACTTAATGTAATCATACCAAATAGCGTTACTAGCATTGCCCATATTGCTTTTTATAATTGTGCCAGCCTTACCAGTCTTTCCGTACCAAGTAGCGTTACCTACATTGGGGTAAGCGCTTTTGAAGGAACGGAATGGCTAAATAACCAGCCAAACGGTTTAGTGTATGCGGGTAAAATAGCATACATTTATAAAGGCACTATGCCTGCAAATACAAGTATAACATTACTTGACGGCACAAAAGGAATTGCTAGTTATGCTTTTGCCAATTGCACCGGGCTTACCAGCATAGCCATACCAAGTAGCGTTACCTACATTGGGGGAAGCGCTTTTGAAGAATGTACCAGCCTTACCGTCGTAACTATACCGAACAGCGTTACCAGCATTGAGGCTTATGCTTTTATCGGCTGTGCCAGCCTTACCGGCATAACCTTACCCGACGGTATTACCACCATTGAGGATTGTACTTTTACCGGTTGCACCAGTCTTAAAAGCGTAACAATACCCAACGGAGTTACCAGCATTGGGGAAGAAGCTTTTAACTTTTGCGACAGCCTTACCAGTGTTATCATACCAAGCAGCGTTACCAGCATTGGAAAATCTGCTTTTGAAGGTTGTACTAGCCTTACCAGCGTAATCATACCAAGCAGCGTTACACGGATTGGGTTCGACGCTTTTTGGGGATGTACCAGCCTTACCAGCATAACATTTCAAGGGAAAATTATGGAAGACAATTTTGATGAGACGGCGTTTTATGGAGACGTGCGGGACAAGTATTTTGAAGGCGGCATAGGAACTTATACGAGAACAACTGACGACAACTTTACATGGTCGGCGCAGAGCGCTACCATAATTTTGCATTGAAGGGAAAGAGCATGAGTGAGTATGATCCCGAAAGTGATTTTAGGATTGATTGGGACGAAAACGCAGAAGGCGGCGTGGTGATTGCCAAATATATTGGTTCAAAAAAGGAAGTCCGTATCCCTCCAAACATACAGAATTTTCCGGTTACCGGAATTGGGGACGATGCTTTTGCAGACAACAAAAACATTACCGACATAACCATACCCAATGGCGTTACCAGCATTGGTTTTTTCGCTTTTTCCGATTGTACCTGTCTAAACTCCATAACCATACCCAACAGCGTTGCTAAAATTGGGTATGCTGTTTTTGAGGATTGCACAAGCCTTACAGCAATAAATGTTGATTCCGATAATACGGCATATAGTTCAGATAATGGCGTATTGTTTAACAAAACAAAAACTTCTTTAATCAAATACCCGGCAGGAAAAACAGGTAGTTCATTTGACATACCTAACGGCGTTACCAGCATTGAGGAGCATTCTTTTTACTGCTGCGCCAGCCTTACTTGCATAACCATACCCGACAGCGTAAACTGCATTGGGGAAAGGGCTTTTTCCGGATGCGCCGGTCTTGCCGGTGTAACCATACCTGGCGGCGTAACCAGCATTGGGAGTACGGCTTTTTCCGGTTGTTTTAACCTTACTGCAATAAATGTTGCCGCTGATAATAACGCATATACCGCAGTGGACGACGTTTTATATAACAAAGATAAAACCAGTTTACATACATATCCGGCAGGAAAAACAAGTAGTACATTTATCATACCGGACAGCGTTACCACGATTGGAGAACATGCATTTTACTATTGCGCCTGCCTTACAGACATAGCCATACCCAAAGGCGTTACCAGTATTGGTGAATGGGCATTTTCCGGATGCGCCGGTCTTACCAGCATAGATTTGCCAGACTGCATTATCGGTATTGGGAATGGCGTTTTTGCCGATTGCATCAATCTTACCAGCGTAAACATACCAAACAGCGTTACCGGCATTGGGTTTCTGGCTTTTGCCAATTGTTCCAGTCTTACCGGCATAACAATACCGGACAGCGTTACAAGCATTAAATTTCACGCTTTTGACCGTTGCGCCAATCTTACCAGCGTAACGTTTCAAGGCACGATTAGTTCAGATAATTTTGACAAGACTGCGTTTAGTAATACACAGAGTGAAATAAAAAGCAACGACTTGCCAGAAAAATACTTTTCCGATAGCGGAGGTACCGGAACGTATATAAGGTTTCCCGAAGGGAAGATATGGAGAAAACAGTGAGGGGGAATTATGCCATTTGAAATGTATAATTGGCAAAAAGAAGCTTATAAAGCCTGGAAAGAAAATGGTTATCGAGGTGTTATAGAAGCTGTTACAGGTTCTGGTAAAACTCGAATTGCTCATGAAGCAATGTTAGACCATTTAAAAGATGGTGGCCAAGTATTAGTAATCGTTCCTAATACAGCATTACAAAAACAATGGCTTAGAGATATTAGAAAATTAATTGAATCTGATGTCAATTTGATTAAGAAAAAATATCGTATAGGATTATTGGGAGATGAGAATGCCCAGGATTTCATGGATTGTAAAATACTCATAGCTATTGTAAATTCAGCAAGGGAGAACAATGATCTTGCTCTTCAGTCCTCGGGATTGTTAATAGCGGATGAATGTCATAATTATGGCGCTCCAAAAAATCAAAAAGCATTAAAACGACAATTTAAAAAAAGGTTAGGATTAACAGCTACTTATGACAGAGACGATGATGGAATAGATAATTATTTAAAACCATATTTTAAAAATAAAAAATTTGAAGAAAAAGATGAAAAAGTTTTTTCTCTTTCTTATAGTCGAGCATTAGAAGAGGATGTAATCGCTCATTTTAAAATTGCTTTTTGGGGAATTGAGTTAGATGCTGATGAGAAAAAGCTTTATAGAGAATTTAATAAAAATTGTTGTATATATAAAAAAATATTAAATGAAAAAGGTGTTGATGAAGAAAAGTCCTTTGGTGAATTTATGCGTGAAGTAACAAAGTTAGGAAAAGAAGGCGATGATTCAGCAATTGGATATTTGTCTAACTTTCGTAAAAAGAGAAAGCTTTTAGCAAATACAGGGAAAAAATATAATAGTATTTTACATTTAATTGATATTATAAGAAATTCAGAGCGAACAATTATTTTTTCGCAGGAACAAGACGCTGCAAAAAAAGCAATTGATTTGTTAAAATCTGAAAAAATTAAGGCTGATGTTTTACATTGTGAAATGAAAAAATGGGAAAGACAAGAAGTATTGGCAGATTTTGAATCTGGCGATACTGATGTTGTTGCGGCACCTTTACTGTTAGATGAAGGTATTAATGTACCATCGGCAGATTTAGCAATAATTATGGCAAGTAGTAGAAGTAAAAGACAAATGGTACAAAGAATGGGAAGGGTGTTAAGAAAAGAAGAAGGAAAAATTGCTAAAATATTGGTAATGTATGCAAAAGATACAACTGAAGACCCTATAACAACAGATGCCCATGAAAGTTTTTTGGAAGATATTACTGAGGCGGCAGGTAAAGATAATATTGGATATTTTGATGATAATACTATTAATGACTTAATGGATTTTTTTAATCAAGATAACCCTCGCGGACATTCTACGAATAATAATCAAAAAAATGTAACTTCTATATTTAAAAGTGAGTATACTTCTGAAAACGATTTTTGTTTTGAAAAAGTAGAAGACGTTGTAGCAATTACTAAATATATTGGTTCAGAAAGAGAAGTCCGTATTCCTCCAAGCATACAGGGTTTTCAGGTTATCGGAATTGGTTACGATGCTTTTAGATATAACCACGACATTACCAGTATTACCATCCCAGACAGCGTTACTACTATTGGGGATTTTGCATTTGAAAATTGCACCAGCCTTGCCAACATAACCATACCCGGCAGCGTTACCAGCATTGGGTGTTTTGATTTTGATTTTTGCGACAGACTTGCCGTAATAAATGTTGCCTCTGATAATAGTGCGTATACCGCAGTAGACGGAGTTTTGTATAATAAAGATAAAACCATTTTACATACATATCCAGCCGGAAAAACTGGAAACGAATTTAATATACCCGAAGGCGTTACCAGCATTGGGGATTTTGCTTTTAATAGATGTTCCAGTCTTACAAGCTTAACTATACCCAACAGTGTTACCAACATTAGTGAGTCGGCTTTTGTATTATTTGACAGACTTGCCGTAATAAATGTTGCCTCTGATAATAGTGCGTATACCGCAGTGGACGGTGTTTTGTATAACAAAAATAAAACCATTTTATATACATATCCAGCCGGAAAAACTGGAAACGAATTTAATATACCCGAAGGCGTTACCAGCCTTGAGTATTTTGCTTTTGTAGATTGCAAAAGCCTTACCAGCGTAATCATACCGAACAGCGTTACCAGCATTGGGTGGTTTAATTCTTGCGACAGACTTGCTGTAATAAATGTTGCCTCTGATAATAGTGCGTATACCGCAGTGGATGGTGTTTTGTATAACAAAAATAAAACTATTTTACATACATATCCAGCCGGAAAAACTGGAAACGAATTTAGTATACCCGAAGGCATTACCAGCATTGAGGATTGCGCTTTTGATAGTTGTTCCAGTCTTACAAGCTTAACTATACCCAACAGTGTTACCAGCATTGGGGGAAACGCTTTTTCCAGTTGCACCAGTCTTACCAGCGTAACGTTTCAGGGCAAAATTACTGATGGCAATTTTGAAAATAAGGCATTCTATGGCGACTTGCGGGAAAAGTACCTTGAAGGCGGCATAGGGACTTATACGAGGGCAAAAGGCGGTAGTACGTGGACGAAAACATAATCTTCTTCATTTTCTTTATTCCTAACTCCTCATTCCTCATTCCTCATTCCTCATTCCTCCGCGAGAGTATTAACCATCGCCGCAAATAAGGATATAATATTGGAATGCGGTTGCTTTTTTCGGGGATTGGCATAGTTGTATATACCGGCCTCTGCGCGTATATCGGGGTGAGGCTGTTTGCGTTTGCCCGCTATTTTATGCCGGGGGTCAAAACCCTCATCTACTGGCCGGCGTTCATCCTGCTGTGTTACGCCTTTGTATTTATCGGCTTTATGCGGATACTGCGTTTGCACTTCCTCCAGCAAATCGGCTCATACTGGATAGCGGTTTTTATATACCTCCTGTTGCTACTGATCCTGTTTGATCTTCTGCGCCTGGGGCTTTTCCTGTTTCACCGTAATGTTTTAACCCCGCGCTTTACCGCCAAAGGTATTGGGGCGGCGCTATGCCTGTGTTTCATCATCATTACCTATGGGGCTTTTCACGCCAGATCGATTCATACCGTACAATACAGGATACGCCTTGCCGGGCAGGGGGACAGCTTGCGTATCGCGTTAATCTCAGACCTGCACATAGGCCCAAGCGTGGAAAAAAAGCACATAGCGAAAGTTGTTAATGTTATTAACCATGCGGAGCCGGACATTGTCTGCATCGCGGGGGATATTTTTGACGGGCATCTGGACACGGTGCGTGATCTGCCCGGAATAGCGGAGGAATTCAGGCGGTTGCAACCGCCGCTGGGTATTTACGCCTGCCTGGGCAACCACGATGTTGACCGCATGTTTCCTCCCGGCGGCGGTACGGAGCGGATTGAGGCTTTTTTGCGGGGAGCGGGGATAACCTTATTGCAGGATGAATTTGCGGCGATAGGGGGCAATATGTACATTGCCGGGAGGAGAGACGCCCGGCCCATCGGCATGAAGGCGCAGCGGAAAACCGCCGCCGAACTGTGTTCAGCCATTATTAGTGAAACGCCCCGTACTCTTATCGTGCTGGATCACCAGCCGACGCAGTTTGCTAAAATTGAAGCGGCGGGCGCAGACCTGGTTCTGTGCGGCCATACGCACCGGGGCCAGCTTTTCCCCGCAAACCTGATAACCAAAAGCATGTACCGTATAATGGGAGCCTCTCATTACGGCTACTGGCAGGGCAATGCCTTACAGGCGGTGATTACTTCCGGCGCGGGGTACTGGGGGCCGCCGCTGCGGGTTGGCACTAACAGCGAAGTCGCGGTTATTGATATAACGTTTGGGGAGTAGGAGGCATCGGGTTTTTACTCTTCGCCGATCTTGTGTTCAGTTAAAAACAGATCCAGAACGGTGAGAAACAGAATTACCAGTACCGGGCCGAGAATAAAGCCGTTAAAACCAAAAACAGCCAGCCCGCCGAGAATGGCAAAAAATATTATCAATGGATGAAGCTGTATACGGTCCCTCAGAAAGATCGGCCTTAGAACATTGTCAATGCCGGAAATAAAAATCGCAGATACAATAAAGAAAACTACCCCGCCCGCTATATTACCGCTTACGATTTTCAGGATAGCCAGGGGTATATAAACAACCGTTGCTCCAAGCACGGGAATAAATACAAAGATAAATGTCACTACCGCAAGTACCAGCGATCCGTTGATTTTAAATATGGAAAAAATGATAAAAGCCACAACTGATTGCAGCAGTGCCACAATAATATAGCCAAAGAAAAGGTTGCGTGTAATATCCATGAATTTTTTGGTAAGGGCGCTGATGTATTCCGCCCTTATCGGGATGGCGCGAAGTACCAGCCGTGAAAGATACGGCCCGTCGGCATAGAAGAAAAACAGCGAGAATACCATTACAAGGGTATTTATCGCAAGCATACCAATAGTCTTGACAATATTACTGCTAAGAAAAACCATCTGCTTGTTACCGAGCAGTTCTTTGGTTATAAGGTCTTTAAGCTGGTTGTTAATATCATCGGAAGAAATAATAATTTGCCCGGCAGAAACATCACGGATAAATACCGATATTTTTTCAAAAAAATCATGCAGGGACTCCGGCCTCTCATTCAGCATTTCGCGGGCATAACGTCCAAGATCCATAATCTGCCGGAAAAAAAGCGAAGCCATCACGGAAAGGGGGATAAAAATAACCGCCATTGTTCCCAGAACAAAAACTATCGCCCAAAAACTGCGAAGTATCTTTCCTTTCATGGTATCAAAATTCAGGTTCTTTATGAGGCGGCGGTGCAGGGGGCTGAATAGTATGTACAATAAGATAGACCAAAGCAGGGCGGTGAAGAACGGGGTAAAAAGCCTGCACACTACCAAAAAAAGGACAATAAAAATTACTCCAAAGACATAGCTTTGGATGGGCTTGTGAGGAGATGGCGTATCAGGCTGCAAATCGCTCTGGGTCATAATCCTGCGAGTATCCTTTCCACGTCAGCCCTTGCGCTGTATGAGGAGTTGCGCTGTATCAGATCCGTGAGGTATTTTTTAGCCTCCTCCGGCTTTCCCGTGCTGACATAGGTTTTTCCCAGTTCAAAAATAGCGTCCCAGTTATCTGGGTTTAACCGCAGCACGGTCAAGTATGAATTCTGCGCCTTGACAAGCTCTCCGGCGCTGGTGTAGGCCCTTGCCAGATTCAAATGCACTGTGGGATTTTTTGAATCCACAGAAAGCGCCTTTTCGTAATGCTCAACGCTTTTTGTCCAGTTCTCCATTTTTGCGTATACCGCGCCAAGATTGTTATTCACTTCAAAATTTTTCGGCTCAATAGCATAAGCCTCGGAAAGACTGCGTATACTCTCGTCAAGATTATTGCGGGACAGATAGATGTTTCCCAGGTTGATGCGGGGCCGCACATATTTTTGATCGAGCGAAGCGGATTTTTGGTATGCGGCAATGGCGGCATCGGTGCTGTCTGTGGCTTCAAGGGCAAGCCCCAGGGTATAGTTATATACCGAACTGGAAGGGTTGCTTTCTACGGCACGACGGGCATAAGCAAGCGCCTCGGTATTTTTATTAAGGGCAAGCTTTACCACGGCCATATTGTAGTTTGTCTGGCCGTCCGCAGGAGCCGCCTGTAAAGCCCTGGTAAACAATTCTTCTGCTGAGGTATGGTTGCCCGCCTCGCTGTGAGTGGCTCCCAGTTCCCGCAACGATGCAATATCGCCGGGATTATGTTTAAGGGCGGTGTTAAAGGAATCTATCGCGCCCTTGTAATCTTTCCTTGAAAGCAGGATTCGCCCTATCTCCCGGTGCGACATGGCATAATCGGGTTTTATCGCTATTGCCCTGCGGTATGCGGTAAGGGCCTCGTCATTGCGATTCATAACCCGCAGGGTTCCGCCCAGGTTGTACCAGCCTGCTTCAAACCGGGGATTTAACCTGACTGTGGTCTCAAAGGCCGTCCTTGCCTCAGTAAAGCGTTGCGCGGAAAAATAGGTCCGGCCCAGTTCAAAGAAATATGCAAAATTGGCAGGGTCCAGGCGGGACGCCTCCCTGAATTCGGCAATAGCCTTATCCAGGTTCTGCTGGTCGCGGTTGATTTTCCCCAATGTGAAATGGGGCAGGGCCTGACTTGGATCTTTGGGGATCGCTTCACTTGCCAGCGCTGATGCCTTGCTCATGGCATCCTTTCCGGCGGGAGTATCGGGATTGCGGGCGGATGCGTCATACCAGGCTTCGGCCATCTCAGCCAGTTTCTGCGCTTCAAATTTGTTATCGTTCGCAGGCATACGGGAACGCGCCTCGGAGAAGGTCCTCTGTGCGCCTGTAAAATCATTTTTTTCAAGCAATGTCTTTCCCTGCGAAACCAGATCATTCACCGCCTGTCTTCGTTCCTGCAACTCGCGTGTGGCGCGGGCAAGAGCCTCCGCTTCTGCTTTTTGTCTTGCGGCATCGGCTTCCAACGCCTTTTGCTTTGCGGCGGCTTCAATTTCCCGTTGCTGTCTCTCGTTTTCCGCACGTTGTTGTGCAACACGCTGCGCTTCGGCTTCCGCAGCCTTTTGCTTTGCGGCGGCCTCGGCTTCACGCTGTATCCTCTCGTTTTCCGCTCGCTGCTGTGCAACACGCTGCGCTTCGGCTTCCGCAGCCTTTTGCTTTGCGGCGGCTTCCGCTTCACGCTGTTTTCTCTCGTTTTCCGCGCGCTGTTGTGCAACACGCTGCGCTTCGGCTTCCGCAGCTTTTTGCTTTGCGGCGGCTTCCGCTTCACGCTGTTTTCTCTCGTTTTCCGCGCGTTGCTGTGCAACACGCTGCGCTTCGGCTTCCGCAGCTTTTTGCTTTGCGGCGGCCTCGGCTTCACGCTGTTTTCTCTCGTTTTCCGCGCGTTGTTGTGCAACACGCTGAGCTTCGGCTTCCGCAGCTTTTTGTTTTGCTTCGGCCTCGGCTTCACGCTGTTTTCTCTCGTTTTCCGCACGTTGCTGAGCCACACGCTGAGCTTCGGCTTCCGCAGCTTTTTGCTTTGCGGCGGCTTCGGCTTCACGCTGCTGTCTCTCGTTTTCCGCGCGTTGCTGGGCAACACGCTGTGCTTCGGCTTCCGCAGCTTTTTGTTTTGCGGCGGCCTCGGCTTCACGCTGCTGTCTTTCGTTTTCAGCACGCTGCTGTGCAACACGCTGCGCTTCGGCTTCCGCCGCCTTTTGCCTTGCGGCGGCCTCGGCTTCACGCTGCTGTCTTTCGTTTTCAGCACGCTGCTGAGCCACACGCTGCGCTTCGGCTTCCGCAGCCTTTTGCCTTGCGGCGGCCTCGGCTTCACGCTGCTGTCTCTCGTTTTCCGCACGCTGTTGTGCAGTACCCGCAGCACCCTGGGCATTGGCATCTTGCTGTCTGTCGTTTCCCGGACGCTGTTGTGCAGTACCCGCAGCACCCTGGGTATTGGCATTTTGCTGTCTGTCGTTTCCCGGACGTTGCTGTGCAGTACCCGCAGTTCCCTGAGCATTAGCATCACGCTGTTGCCTGTCATTTTCAGTACGTTGCAAGGCAAGACGCTGGGAATCCGCATCTCGTTGCTGTCTGTCGTTTTCAGTGCGTTGCAGGGCAAGACGCTGGGGATCTGCATTAAGCGCGTTGCCCTCCGAGACAGCCGCTAAAACCGGGCCGGTGGGCTGTTGTCCTCCAGGCAATTGTTCTTTCAGTTTTTGTAATTCAGGATTGTTGGGATCAGCCGCCAGCATACGATTCACTATATCCTGGGCTTGCTTGCTGTCTCCTCCCGCAAGCAACTGTTCCCGCAGTTTTCGTAATTCAGGATTGTTGGGATCTGCCGCCAACATGCGATCCACCATATCCAGGGCTTGTCGGTTGTCTCCACTCGCAAGCCGATCTCTGGCAAGCATTTGTTCTTTCAGTTTTTGTAATTCCGGGTTGTTGGGATCAGCTGCAAGCATACGATTCACTATATCCTGGGCTTGCTTGCTGTCTCCTCCCGCAAGCAACTGTTCCCGCAATTTTCGTAATTCAGGATTGTTGGGATCAGCCGCCAACATGCGATCCACCATATCCAGTGTTTGCCTGTTATCTCCACTCGCAAGCCGATCTCTGGCAAGCAACTGTTCCTTAAGTTTTTGCAATTCAGGATTGTTGGGATCTGCCGCCAACATGCGATCCAGCATATCCAGTGCCTTCCGGTTGTTTCCTCCCGTAAGCAGTTCTTCCCGCAGTTTTCGTAATTCAGGATTGTTGGGATCTGCCGCAATCATACGATCCAGCATATCCAGTGTTTGCCGTCTGCTCCCGTCCGCAAGCTGTTCTCTGGCAAGCAACTGTTCCTTGAGTTTTTGCAATTCAGGATTGTTGGGATCTGCCGCAAGCAGGCGATCCAGCATATCCAGCGCTTGCCGGTTGTTTCCCCCCGCAAGCAACTGATCCCGCAGTTTTCGTAATTCAGGATTGTTGGGATCTGCCGCAAGCATACGATCCAGCATATCCAGCGCTTGCCGCCTGTTCCCGTCCGCAAGCTGTTCTCTGGCAAGCAATTGATCCTTTAGTTTTAATAATTCAGGATTGTTGGGATCAGCAGCAAGCAGGCGATCCACCACATCCAGCGCTTGCTTGCTGTCTCCCCCCGCAAGCAACTGTTCCCGCAGTTTCAGTAATTCAGGATTATTGGGATCAGCAGCAAGCATACGATCCAGCAGATCCAGCGCCTGCCGCCTGTTTTCTCCCGCAAGCAGTTCTTCCCGCAGTCTCAGTAATTCAGGATTATTGGGATCTGCCGCAAGCAGGCGATCCAGCAGATCCATACTCTGCCGGTAATCCCCTTTCGTAAGCATATCTCTGAGAAGCAGCATAGACTGTGAATAAACATCCCCTCTGGCGTTCCTTTCCCAAAGCAGATAGGCAGCCGTACCCCCAAGCGACAGAATAAGGAAAAGCCCCACCAACCCTATTACGATGATCCGCCGGTCTTTTTTTTTATTGTCAGCGGTTTTAAACAATCCTCTACTCAAGTTCGAATTCCCCCTCATATCCTTCAATATCCTCAGCTCCGGTAGAAAGCCCCTTGCTTGCACCCGCAGCGCCGTGGAGCGAAGCCGAAATCTCGTCCAGGAAGCGTTGCTTTCGTTCCGCCTCAAGCCGAGCCACTTCCTCAGCAATCATCCGCCTTCGTTCCGCCTCAAGCCGGGCCGCTTCCTCGGGATCGATGGGAGCGGCCTCCCTGATTACGGTTACGTTTGCGCCTGCGCCTGCGCCTCCACCTCCACCTCCACCCGCAGCACCCTGGAGCGAGGCCGCAACCTCGTCCAGAAGGCGTTGCTTTAGTTCCTCAAGCCGGGCCATTTCCCCGGCAACCATCACTTGTCGTTCCACCTCGGTATAATCGCTCTTTATTTTATAAATAAGCAATTCGATTGGCTTGCGTTGCGGCGACTGGGGATCAAGCAGAAGATACTTCTCGTAATCGGAAACGGCTTCCATCAGCGCGTTCCTTTTCATCCGCGTATTCGCCCTGCCAAGATAGGCAAGGGCATACACCATGTCCGCATTCAAAGCCTGGGTGTACATCGTTTCCGCTTCCGCGATTGCGTCCTTCTTAAAATAAGCGTTGCCAAGATTGGTTGTCACGTTGGCGGTTAACTTTCCGGCGCTGCCCATAATCTGCCGGTACACGGCAATGGCTTCGTCAGTCCGGTCCATTTGTTCGTAAACGATGCCAAGGAACAGAAACGCCTCAACATGGGTAGGATCTTCAACAATGCTGTTTTCAAGATAGACCGCCGCCTCGGACGGCTTGTTCTGCATGAACAGTTCCTGGCCTTTGGCAAAATTCGACTGCCCGAAACCCAATGCCGCCGCGAGGAAAAATTGAAATACCAAAAAAAAACGTGTTCTCATATCCACTAGTATATTTCCGCCTGATACTATAGAATAGTATTGAAGGATAAGAATAGCAATGCCTGATTCAACAGATTCATCTTGCCTTATTTTCATTATCGGAAAATCAGGGTCTGTGAAGAAGGACATTTTGCTGTTTTTGGAGCCTGGCCAGGAGAAGCACTGTAAAAAATGAAGATTCTCTGCGTTTCCGACCAAATAGATCCTCTTGTTTATTCTAACTCGATAAAAAGCCGTTTTTCCGACGTGGACATGATTCTTTGCGCCGGAGATTTGCCGCTCGATTATCTTGATTTTATCGTTTCCAACCTGAACAAACCCCTGTTTTTTGTTTTTGGAAACCACCATGTCCAGGACTTGACCGATAGAACTTTTGAAGGCCGGGGCGGCATACACATAGGCTCAAAAGTGCAAAAAGGGGAAGGTCTGATTATAGCCGGGCTGGGAGGTTCCATGCGCTACAATCTTGGAGCAAACCAGTTTACCGAATTTGAAATGTACATGGAAATTATTAAACTTATACCCTGTTTGCTCTTCAACAGGCTCATCCACGGGCGTTTTCTTGACATACTCCTGACCCACGCGCCTCCCAGCGGCATTCACGACAGGCACGACAAGTGCCATCAGGGTTTTAAAGCTTTTTTGTGGTTTATTAAAAAATTCAAACCCAAATACCTTGTTCACGGTCATATACACCTGTATGATCTATCGGATCCGCGCAAAACCCGCTGGATGGAAACCAATGTTATCAATGCTTACAGCCATTATGTCATTGATACTGCCGATGCCTAGCATCGTGCCAGCAAGGAATTAAAATAATGAGTACCGAGAGTTCCATTATAATCAAAAGAGAGGCCGCGTCCGATTTCAGCGTGGCAAGGGGAAGGGCGATACTTTCAGAGATTCAACACATCATGAATACGGACAAAAACAAGCTGCTTTCATTCCATGATGTGAAGGATATTCTAAAGCCCAAAAACCAGGTTTACATGGGCACTCAGACCGTGCCGATAAACCTTATTGTCGGCAGCGAAGGCCGTTACCGCGACTTTAACAAATACTTTCTCCCAAAGGCGGACTATCTGCGGAACCGCTGGGAACGGGTGGACGAAGCCCATTTGCAGGATATTACCCTTCCGTCCATCCTGCTTTACGAGATAGGCGGGGTGTATTTTGTCCGGGACGGCAACCACCGCGTTTCAGTGGCGAAAACCAAAGGCGTTGAGTTTATTGACGCCGAGGTAATCAGCCTGGCTTCGGAAATAAACCTTAGCCCTGGAATGACTACGGATCAACTGCGGGAAGCCCTAATCGCCTACGAGAAAAATATTTTTTACGAGAAAACCAATTTCGGCGAGCTTACCGATCACGCCTCCCTTGACTTTAGCACGCCCGGCCGTTACGATGTCATTTACAACCATATTCTTGTACATAAATATTTCTTAAACGAATCAAGAGAAGAAGAGATTCCGTTTTCCGAAGCCCTTGTTTCATGGTATAAAAATGTGTATAGTCCGGTAATCGCCGTTATCCGGGATCAATGGCTGCTGGCGAATTTTCCCGGCAGGACGGAAGGCGATCTTTACGTCTGGATTGTAAAGCACTGGGATTTTTTAAAGAAAAAATACGTCGGCTATACCCTTGCCGACGCGGCAAGAGATTTTTCAAAAAAATACGGTCAGAGCAAGGGGCGGTTTTTTCGTTCCCTGGCGTTGCTGCTGGATCGTATTTTCGGAAAAAAGTAAAAAAGTAAGGAAGTATTCTATGGCCATTTTATCAATACAGTCCCATGTAGTGTACGGCTATGCGGGGAATACTGCTGCTGTTTTCCCCATGCAGAGGCTGGGCCGCGAAGTTTGGGCGATCAACACGGTTGAATTCTCCAATCACACGGGCTACGGTTCATGGAAAGGAAAAGTCCTGGGGGGAGAACTTGCCGAGGAACTGGTCGCCGGTCTTGAGACTCGGGGCGTGCTTCCCCAGTGCGAAGCCGTGCTTTCGGGCTATATGGGGGATGCCGCCGTGGGGCGCGCCATTACCGGCGCTGTCAAAAAAGTCCGCGCCGCCGCGCCTAGAGCAATGTACTGCTGCGACCCTGTAATGGGCGACGTTGGCAGGGGCTTTTACGTTAAGCCGGATATTCCCGATATTTTCAGAAACGAGCTAGTCCCCCTGGCTGACATCATCACGCCGAACCAGTTTGAGCTTGAAGCCCTGACCGGACTTGAAACGCAGGATATTGATAACGCCCGCCGCGCAATCGACATGATCCACGAAAAAGGGCCGGGCATTGTGCTGGTGACAAGCTACCATGACGGCAAGTGCGTACCTTCCGATGAAAAAAAAATAAGTATGCTTGTCTCGGACAAAAGCGGGGTCTATTCGATAAGCACGCCGGAACTGCCCATAGGTGTCGGCATGGCGGGATCGGGCGATATAACCGCGTCGGTGTTCCTGTCCCGCTACCTTGAAACCGGCGATGTCAAAAAAACCCTGGAACTCTGCACCGCGTCGATTTACGGCATTATCGAGGCAAGCTGGAAATTTTTCTCTGAATCGGGAAAAAAGTTTTCTCCCGATTCGGATAAAACTGCTAACCCTGGGTCGGGACTGATGGAATTAAGGATAATACAGGTTCAAAATGAGCTTGCTACGCCTACAAATTCTTTTGAGGCGCACAGGCTTTAGGATTTCAAATGCCCGGTACAAAACAGAAATGGGCTATGCAAAGCCCTTACGAGCGTTTTTTCGATTTTATCGCGCCGGAAGCCGACCGCTACTCCGTGCTGCTGGATCATATCCAAAAGCTTGACCTTAATACCCTGGTTATCTCTATAGAAGAGAACCGCCATTTTTTCATCTTCCCCAAAGGAATAAACCTGAAACTGTCCCCGGGCGACGTTTTCCCCTTCAACGGGGAAAGCCCGACAGTGCTGACCGCGCATTATGACCGGGTGCCTGGAAGCCCCGGAGCGAACGACAACAGCGCCGCTGTTTTCCAACTGCTCAAGACCGCCCTCAAACTAGACGAAATGAACCTTAACCGCTGGATAATTATTTTTACCGACAAGGAAGAACTGCAAAGCGGCGAGGGGTTTAAGGAGCAGGGGTCCTACGGCCTGGCAAAAAAGCTCCGCCAACTGGGTCTGGGAAACGCCCAAATTTTCAATTTTGACGCCTGCGGAACAGGCGAAGTCTTTTTGTTTTCCGGCACAACCGACTATCTTCTGGACAAAAACGAAAAGCCCGGTTTCCGCCGGGTCATCCAAAGGGTTAAAAAGCTAAGAAAAAAAGTCCTTGACACCGCCCGCAACCTCAACCTCAGCCACGTGCTGTCCGTCCCCACGCCTTTTTCCGATGATGCCGGTTTTTTGCAGGGCGGGCTTCCCGCCCAAACCATCACAATGCTCCCCGAAAATGAAGCCAGCCATTTCGCGTCCCTGCTTCGCAACCATCCCGACTTTGTTGACCAGCTTATTTCGGGTTCGATTACCAATCCCGTAGACCGTCTGCAAATTCCCGAAACATGGCGCATTATCAACGGCCCAGGCGACACGCATACGCGACTTACGCCCGAACACTACGACCGCATTATCCGCTTTGCCGTGGAACTGTGCAAGTAACAGGTAACAGTGCTAATCGTAGTTAAAACAATCATAATAACGATAAGGAACAGGTGATGTGTTTATTTGTTTATCTTTCAATAACAAATATTTTGTCGGTTCAGGAAATGCATGGCAATGTGTAGTAATAATAATTGCCAATTCAGGGAAATCAGAGCGGAATTTTGTAAACAGGTCAATTGTTTTTTTTATATTACTGCTGTCAAGATGGTTTAACGGTTCGTCGGCTATAAGTATTTTCGTGTATTGTGATCTCATCAAACCTGAAAGTAAAGAAATTATTTTCTTCTGGCCCTCACTTAAATGCTTTGCCTTGCTTTTTAAGATTTTTTCCATGTTTTTATCGGGAAAAAATTCATTAATTTTGTACTTGTCAAAAAATGATAAAATATTATTGAAAATATCATTTTTTGATAATGTTTTATACGACGGTATATTTCCAATTGATAAAGAAATTATTTCCAACACAGACATACCCAAAATATGTAAATTAGGATCTACCTGTTCAATATAGGTTTTTTGTTTAAGATAGCTTTCAGAATATTTGGAATCCAATATGTTATATTCTCCATTAAAATAAATACTGCCATTTATAACATATTTTCCATCACGATTAAAACACGATAGTACATCTAAAAATGTGGTTTTTCCCGATCCGTTTGGGCCTTTTAGAAATATAAAATCACCATAATTTATCTGTAAATTTATATTATTTAAAATTTCATATTTATCGACAGAAACCGACAAATTTTCAACGCTTAATAATATTTTATCCATTTTTAAACCTCTTGTTAATAATACATATTCTATAACAATATATGCACCATGCCAATGACAAAGAAGCAAATATGATAGATACCAAACAGAACGCTTTAAAATTCATATCTATTGAATTATTTATTATTATATTTATTATATAACCAATAAGAAAAGGTAATAATATTAACAATGCTGAAAAAATTAAAATTACGGAAATAATATACCTTCCGGAATACCCCAACCGGGATAATAAGATAAAATAACGATTCCAGTAGTCACCAAATATTTTCCTTATTATCCAAAAAATAAAAAGAGCAATAGATATAAATAATAACAGACCCAGAAATATAAAGTAAAGTACATTAAATTTAAAATCTTTTATTATAATTATATCTCTTGCATTATCTATGGAATTTATAACAGCCGGATCTAAATCAGACAAAGAATTATACGAAAAACAAATATATTTTGTATTAATGCTGTTTTCGTAATTTTTATCGTAACCTAAAATAATTAACCCCCAATCTGATAAAGGATCATGAAAATTTCCGTATGAGGGATCAAATATATGCGAAATAACATACCTGTCAATTTCTTTGTAACCGGTATCTATATACAGGAAATCACCCGCTTCCATATTTATTAACGAACTGATATTCCTCGAAATAGCAACTTCTTTTTCACTTAATATTATATCCTCAAACCCGTTCCGCAATTGCGTCTGCATAAATATTTCTGACCTTACAGGCACACGCGAATCAGGGGAAGTTAATACTTCAATACTATTGCCGGGATATATATATTCCTTTAGCTGGCCTGTTTGATACCTGGATAAAAAAATACAATTTAAATTATTTATGGAAAGCATATCAAGTTTATTAAAAATATTATTTATACTAAAGAAACAAAACCAAAAAAAAATAATACTAAATAATAATCTAACAATAAATTCAAAACAAATAAGCTTTTTATTGATGAATAATACCGTATTCATTATTCTGCCGATGCTATTTGTTTATTAAGGGATCTTTCATAATAAGTTAGATATATTTTCGAAAGGATTATTACCAATAAAACAAAGATTATACCAAAAAATGAAAAGGCCGGAAGAGAAGAAGTTATGGGATAATAAGTATTATCAAGTTTTACTATTATACAGAATAATACAAAATACAAAATTATTATATATACAGTAAAATAAAATAAATAAGTTTTTATGGATCTGAGTATATTCCTGACACTCCCGCCGTTTTTAATATTTTCCCTGGCAAATGCAATAAACTTTTGACTGTTAAAACTGAAAAACAGGAAGGTAAATAATAACAAGAGCGTTAATGGCAAGATGGGAATTACTTCAACTATATATAATGGGGAAAATGAAGTAAAAGTATTGGATAAATCCCTTATCTCCGCAGAATAGGATATTTTGTTAAAATCATTTAAGTATTTTATATATTCATTCTCTGTAGGAAAAAGCCTCCTGTCTTTTAAGCGGCCCAGCGGTTTATAGTCTTTTAGGTAGGCTTTTACAGCGTTAGTATTTTTGGTTCTGATATATGCCCCGCCAAATTGGATGGTTCTCCCAATAGATTCTTCCAAATCAGGAATATAAGATTCGGGTATAGATATAATTAAAATGCCTTCTGTACCGTCTCCTTCCATGATATGCATCAACTTGTTAACATTGTATGTAATCGCCGCAACCGGCGCGGTTAAAGAAGCAGAACCAATATTAAAGCCAATTTCTGTACCCAAAGAAAGCCTGTATTGTTTTGCGAAACTATAATCAATAAAAGCTAAAGGCTTTTTAGTATCAATATTACCGTTTTTGATAAACATACTTTCCTGAACAAAGGGAAAAGTGCCTGCCTGTGAACTTGTTATAAACATTACATAATGATCGGACAGTATTTTTTTATTTCCCGCCGAAACATCAGTGAATAGATCATAATAGGGAAATACAGCATCAATATTCTGATTATTCATAATTTCCTGAATTTGTGATCTTCCAGGTGACGGAATTTGAAATGAAATATTTGCTTCTTTTCTCAGTTTATTTATGTTAAAATTTTCAGAAACCTTTCGTTCAAACGGGGATAATAGAAAAATTGATATAATTATTACCAAAACAGTAGTAATAATTATATTAATTCTTAAATCAATACCATAAAAACTCTTCACTTGACAACTCCTTGCTTAAATAGTCACTTTATTTTCATCAGAAGGTACTGATACCGGTTCCTCCGAGTGCCCATCCTCAATAACAGTGGCTTCATCACTAATTGAAGGAGCGGTATCATCAATTGTAATCACATTAATATCATTGTTTACATTTTTCGGCTTATTATAAACCATGGTCATCGTTTTTGAATATATTTCATTAACTTGTTTCCCAAATGAAACTTCAAGACGATGTTCGCCTTCATCACGCGCTTTACACCGGAAAATAGCGGAGTACTTCGTTGGATTATCAGAAGCAAGAGCAGTAAAATCATAACGAAGGATATTATTTATAGAATCGGTGGCCGGGGTTATTGAAACATTACCGCTGTAATCGGTTAAAGTACATTCAAATATATCCGTAGCGGGAATTTTAACTGTAAACGGAATAAGGTTCTTTTTTGCCTTTTTAGCCTGTTTTTTCGTTGTTTTTATTGAAACTTCAAATTTCAAATAGAATTCTTCCCCGACTTCTATGGCTTTCATGTTTTCTTTATAGGTGTTACCCCTGTCAGTACTTATTAAGCCCCTTGTATCAGGGATAAAAAGGGTTGGGTCTGGCGATCGAGCGCAACTAACAAGAACCAATGATAAAACGAATGTTAATCCAATATATTTCATACTTTGCCTCTGTCTCCTTTTTTACTCAACGAAGCCATCTTAGAGAGTTTATGGAACTTTGTCAATAGAACGTCAAGAAAGATTTCACATTCAAGACCCGCAAGCCTTTCTTCCGGAAAACCGTCGTTTTTATAATAATACAGTCCGGCCATAGCGCCGGCCATTGAGCCTATAATGCCGGAGTCTGATGTAAAAGTACTTGCGGTTCTGATGGTGTTCTCATAAGAATCCTCGCTTATACAACAATAGACAGCCGCCAGTAAATAATACTGGAAGCTGTTTGTATTATTTTCATTGTCAGGCCTGGAGCCGAATTGTTTATTAAAAAGTAGTTCATAATCGGCAAATTCGCTTTTATATTCGGCAGGGATATGATTTTTACAGTCGTTTATTGTCTCATCAATCGCCCGTTGGAAATTGTCATAATGATACAGCCTGAATAAAATATTTATATAAATAATTATGCCTAAAAATTGCGTTTTATTAATATTATTCTTACTGAAATACTCTTCAATAAAAGAAACGATTTCCTGAAATGAAAATTCTTCCCCAAAGACCAAAGCCAGGGGGCCGCATCTTTTTAATAATTCCACAGGGTCTGATAGCTTAATATTTTTTTTATCCAGTATTGTACTGTTTGTAATTTCTTTTAACAGAACGGGAACATCCCCGGCTATACACATCGCCTCTCCAAAGGCCATACCATATACCGTTGCATAAAAACGTTTCTTGATTAAATCGGAATGAAGCATTTCATTCTCTATCTGCCAGCTTTTTTTAAATGTCACTACTGCCTCCAATCATTAAATTACAGGGCTTGTTCAACGATGTAAAGCACTTCATGCACTTTCCCGTAGTCATCACGAACCGTTCTTTTATAAGCGCCAATAACTTTTGTCCGCAGATTAGTATCCAGCAAAGTTTCCAATTCATGAGATACATTTTTGTCGACCAATTCAGTGATATTGGCTCCGGTAACGCCTTTACTGCCAGTTTGTATTTCTCTCCTTATAATTACATGATCCATTTTCGGATTCCCCCAATTAGTGGCAAATCCGGCTGTTTTTTCCAATTCTGTGCTTGTGCTTGTAAACGCGGGTTCCGTCCTTTGAATTGTTTTGCCGTTTTTAATACTGTTATTAATCATATCGACAAGTTCGCTGGTTGATTTCCCCCTGACATTTTCAAGCCCGTAGTTTTTAGCTAAATCGTCATATTTCAAATGCTCGCCTCTGAACAGGGTTTTGTTTTTTAATAAAGGACGGCTTTTTAAAAAGTTGGAAATTCTTGCGGCTTGCGCCCTGATTGTCGGGCTAATTGCCGGGTCATTTATAATACCTCGCAGAACTCCATTGATTTTATGATAACCATATCTTGAATAATCTTCAATATCACTTAAAATTTGTTTTGATACTTCCGATCTTAAAACTGGCCGTATTATGTCGTCAGCCTTACTGCTTATCTTCCTCACGCCCTCACGGGCGATTTGAGAAAAATTTTTATAACTCGCAGTTTCTCTAATCGGGGCTGTTGCTTTTCCCAGTTGGAGTTTTGCCAGCTTAACAGCGCCCGGACTTAAAATGGCTCCCCACATGAACCCGTCTGCGGCGCCTTCTATAGCGCCATAAAAGGTTTCTTCTAAATTTCCTCCGGACGTAATATAGCTTATCGCGCCCGATATTGCCGCTCCTGTTGCCGCGCCTGCTTTGGCAACCTGTACATAAGGAATTGCTATTTTCAAAATAAAAGGAATAGACTGAGCCGCTGTTCCGCCCGTAGCGACTGTTAAAGCGACACATGCGATAATTACCGCTGTCCCCACAGCGATCTTTGCAAGCACAGGGCCAAATTTGAACTCCCGACCTGTTTCAGGATCGTATATTACCGTATGCTTATCTATATAGTCCTGGGTATGCAAAACGATAACGTACATATCATCAACATATTCGCCAAATTCATAAAAAACCATGTCTTCAATGTAATATGTTACATCCTCGGTATATGTTATCATATCTTCAGAAAGCATTATCATATCTTCCGCGTAAGTTTGCGTCTTTTCGGCATAGGTAACCGTATCCTCGGCATAGGTCGTCGTGGCCTCCGAATATGTTGTATTACCTGGTGTTGATGAGGGTTTTTCCGAATCTGGTTTACGGGGAGAGCAAGATATAAGATTGCCGATTAACAATATGATAGTTATTGTCGCCGCTATTATTTCATTACACGCTTTATTTAAAATGTATCTCATATTGTGAAAATTATACCGGAGTTTACTTCATTACGTCAACGCGCTGTACTGCATGGATTAGCAGTTAGCAATTAGCAATTAGCAAAGCAAGATACAAAACTCTTAACTTTGCTCATTGCTCATTGCTCATTGTTCATTGTTCATTGTTCACTGTTCATTGCTCATTGTTTTCCCGCCGCCTTCCGCCAGAGTTTTTTTAACAGCCCGATCTTTCCGAATAAAAGCCAGAAAAAGAAAATCAGCAGAAACAAAATCGGAATGCCAAAAATTACAATACCGATAAGAATTATTACAATTGAGGAAAGGAAATTGCCAAAACTGCCAAAAAGTTCTTTGAGTCTTTCACCCAGAGTCGGGCCACGATACGGCGATAAGGCTATAGGTCCAAGAACGGAAAGCTCGATTGTGGCGTAATCCACCCTGTTTGCAAGGTGACGCAGTTCCTTGCCGGTTCCTTCTATTTCGTTTTGTAATTCGGCGATTCTCCTTTCTACGGATAAAATCTCTTCGATAGTTTTGGCTTTCCCCAAATAGGATTGAAAAGTTTTTAGCAGTTCTTTTTTTGTCGCAAGACGCCCCTCAAGATCATAGTAGCGGAGGGTTACGTCCTCGGCGCTTTCGGAACGGCCAAGTATCCTTCCCATGCCGCTTATTTCATCAATAGCGACCCTGTACACAGGCGAGGGAACGCGAATCGAATAACGGCGAGAATTATCTTCAATGTCGGTGGATCTTGCGTAGGCGTTATATCTTTTCATCAGGTCTTTTATAAGAGAATCCGACTCATCAAGATTTTCTACCCTCACCCTGATTTGTGCCGTCATTACTATTTTTCGCTCAAGCTCATTCTCCGCAAGCATGTCCTGTTCAGCTACGGTCTCTGACCGGCTTCTTGAATCATAAGCCGCCTTCCCCATCCCTGCTTCTGACGACGGTATCGGCGCATAACTAGCTTGAGACGCCCCATAGTTGGCCCTACTGCAGCCAGGAACCAGAAAAAGCGTTCCCAATAAAAGGTATAATTTAAATCTCGTCATAATAATCCTCTTGTCTTATTCTATACGAATCAAAGAATTGCGGGAAGGGTCCGCTGCACGAGTCAAGCTATTTACCCGCTGTCGCCTATCTTATATTTTTTCTCATGGGCATTAACGTCAACATTTGTAATATCGGGCGCTTCTATGCCGAGGAGTTCGCGTACATCGGCGAGGGTTTTGGGGCCTTTGTCAATTTCGACAAGATTTATTACAGCGAATATGCGTACCGGCTTTTCTTTTCCTTTTACGGTAACCGAAGGCATTTCTTCAACAATGATAGATTTTTTAACAAGGTTATAGGTGTCTTCGCTGATAAGTATGTCTGTCCCCAGAGGCTTGTTCAGGGCTTCAATGCGGGAAGCAAGGTTTACCGGATCGCCTATAACAGTGTATTCCATGCGTTTTTCGCTTCCGAGCTGACCGGCGGTGACAATACCGGTATTTATGCCGCAGCCGATATGGATTGAGGGATTAGCGGGATCACCTTTTCTGCGTTCCTTGTTCATTTCATATAACGCTTTACGCATCATAAGAGCCGCCATGATACAGTTTAACGCATCCAGTGCCGGTTTTCCCGATGTATAGGCTGTTCCCCAATGGGCCATTACTGCGTCGCCTATAAACTTGTCAATAATACCGTTGGTTTTTTCCACGCACTCGACCATCCTGGAAAAATAATTGTTAAGCCAGCTTACTATTTTATCGGAAGCGTCATCGCCGAATACCTTGGTAAAGTTCTCCGATTTCTCCGTAAAGCCCCGGATATCGGAAAATAAAATAGTGCCGTGTTTCGGCAGCCCTCCGGGTTTGATTTGTCCGCGCATTGCTTTTAAGGCGATTTCCTTGTTGGTGAATCTGCCGAATACTTGCAGGGCGGAACTCATCTTCTGGAAACTGGCGGTTAATATGCCGATTTCATCCCAGCCTTTCGGATGTAGTTCCACATTGAACATGCCGCCTTCGATTTCCCGCGCCGCCCCCGCAAGGGCTTTAAGCGGGGTTGATATGCTTTTTGAAAAGAACCAGATCAGCATTATTGAGAAACTCAATACCGCTATGGTTAAGTAGATGTTGCGCCTTGTGGTGGCATCTATTCCTTCAAAAACCTTGTCGTATTCTATGCTGGTAATTACGATACAATCACCCGTGCTTAATTTTGTGTAGGCCAGGAATTGGCGTACTGTTTCGGGTTTTTCTCCGTTTTTACGCATAACGCCAAAATCGGTGTCAATAAGAAATTGCTCGCTCCTGTTGGAGCTTCCCATTATATTGCGGACAAAAACATATTCTGATACATTTGCCGCATTTCGTACAAGTTCATAATCGGCGTGGACAAGTAGTTCGCCTGAATTGTTTATCATCCATGACCTGTTTAACCCTGAACCAAACGAAACATCAAGGTCTTCAGGAGAGAATAACACCATTATACCGCCTGTTTCACCGGGGAAGAACATGACCAAAAGATGAGAGCCGAAATGCGGCGCGGCGTTCATTACTATGGTCTCCCCCTCGGCGGCTCGCTTGATGGCGGTTCTGTTTTTTTTCACAAATGCATCCGCAAGTGAGCGGTCTATACCCCGCGAAAGAAAGAACTGTTCATTTACCAAAAACTCTTCGCCGGAAAGTTCCGCTTCCCGGCTAAAAAGAAACGCCGCGATGAGGGGGTTCTGCCGGAAAAAATAAGCGGCATTATTACGAGCCAGTTCCGGCTGTTTTTCAATAGATCTAATAGTATGGATGAGTATCATGGCATCAGATCGCATTTTTGCCAGGGTATTTTCCGCTTCCAAAGCCCCGCGCCTGTTTGTTTCAAAGTTGTTGTCTTCTGCCGTTATTCGCAGGTCTTCCCGCACCAGCCATGACACCAGGACGGTAATCGACCCCAGGGAGATGAGCACGATCAGGGTAATTATCGTTACCATCTTAACGCCGATTGAAAAAAAGACAAATCTGTCGGTTTGCCGCCGTTTTTCAGCCATAAAGTATTATACTCTGAATGTCTGTAGAATTATAAGGAGGAGGACAGGGAATATTTTCATGCCTGACAGCAATCTTACTTTTTTCTCTCTTCTCTTTTCTTTCTTCTTTTGTATATGAGACAAAACAATCGTTTTCTGGTATATTTTTCACATGGACTACAAAGAAGCAGGCGTTGACATTGAAGAAGGCTACCGCGCCGCCGCCCATTACAAGGGGCTTTCCGAAATGACCATAAACGGCAAGGCTGCGGTTCTGGGCGGGATAGGCGGTTTTGCCGGTTTGTATTCGCTGAAGGAATTCTTGTCGGGCGTTGGCGCGATGGAAGAGCCGGTACTGGTTTCCGGCACAGACGGGGTCGGAACCAAGCTGGACATTGCCTTCAAATTAAAAAAATTCGACACGGTGGGAATTGACTGCGTAGCCATGTGCGTTAATGACGTGCTGTGCCAGGGGGCCAGGCCGCTGTTCTTCCTGGATTACCTTGCCTGCGGAAAACTCGACGCCGATATGGCGGCGGAAATTGTCAAGGGCGTCGCGGTTGGCTGCCGTGAAACTGGCAGCGTACTGCTTGGCGGGGAGACCGCCGAAATGCCCGGTTTTTACGAAAACGGAAAATATGATATAGCCGGTTTTTCAGTCGGCATTGTTGACCGAAAAAAAATAGTTGACGGTTCCAAAATCTGCGAAGGGGACGCGCTGCTGGGAATAAGCTCGTCCGGCCCCCACTCGAACGGTTTCAGCCTGATACGCAAAATAATCACTGACCTGAACGAGGACTTTGGAGGAATGCCCATCGGCATGGCCCTTCTGGAACCGACGCGCCTGTATGTCAAAGCCGTATTGGGCTTGACGGAAAAAATCGGGATACACGGCATGGCCCATATCACCGGCGGCGGCTTTTACGAAAATATCCCCCGGATTTTTGCGGACAAACAAAAATATACCGCAGTGATTCGGGAAGGCTCCTGGAACATCCCGCCGATTTTCGCCAGAATTGCAGCAGGCTGTTATAACGCCGGAAACTCAGGCCCGCTGGCCCAGAAGCTTGGCGCTGAACTCCTTAAAAACGATGAGGCATTAAAAAAGCAAATGTTTAATACTTTTAACATGGGCATCGGTTTCGTGCTTGCCCTTTCACCGGATGATGTAAAGGCGGCGAAAGAGCATTTGGACAATTGCGGTTTCCCTTCATGGGAAATAGGCTATGTTGAAAAAGCCGCCGGAAATACCGCGCAGGGGCTGCGTATACAATAATGTCAACAGAATCAAAAGTAAAAATAATGACGCTGGTTTCCGGCGGGGGAACAAATCTACAGGCCCTGCTGGATGCACAGAAAAACGGGGCGTTCGGTTCCGGCGACTCGGGGGGTAAAATAGTCCTCGTTGTGTCGGACAATCCAGAGGCCTACGCGCTGGAACGGGCAAAGGCCGCCGGAGTTACGGCAGTTGTGGAAGGCTCGGACAGGGGCATCCCAAAGGATGAGCGCCGTCAGGAACTGTCGGATCGTATTTTAAGGTTAGCTGAAACTTACAAGATCGATCTTATAGTTCTGGCAGGTTTCCTTTCGATACTGAAAGGGGAGATCGTTAGGCGATATTCAGGCAGGATCATCAACCTGCACCCGAGTCTGCTGCCGAAATTCGGGGGCGACGGAATGTACGGCGGGCGCGTGCACCGCGCTGTGCTGGATGCCGGGGAAAAAGAATCCGGCTGTACGGTGCATCTTGTGGATGCCGGTGTGGATACCGGCCCCATACTTTTACAGCGCAAGGTTCCGGTGCTGTCAGGCGACACGCCGGATACCCTGGCAGAGAGGATACATGCGGAAGAACATATCGCAATTGTGGAAGCGGTAGAAATAATGTTAAAACGGATAATAAACATCTAATTATGGAGGGCAAAATGAAAAGAAGGGCGTTAGTCAGTGTGTTCTACAAAGACGGGATTTTGGAATTGGCTTCGTATTTGAACGGGGCAGGGTGGGAGATTCTTTCAACCGGCGGTACTTCAAAGCATTTGAAGGAAAATAATATCCCCGTAACGGATGTTTCCTCGGTAACAGGTTTTCCCGAATGTCTTGACGGCAGGGTAAAGACCCTGCACCCCGCAATCCACGCCGGAATCCTGGCCCGCCGCGAGGAAAAAACCCACATGGATACAATCCAGGCTCTGGGGCTTGGAACCATCGATCTTGTCTGCGTCAACCTGTACCCGTTTTTTGAAAAGGTGCAGGCAAATCTGACCCTTGAACAAACCGTTGAGTTTATTGACATAGGCGGCCCGACCATGCTTCGTTCCGCCGCGAAAAATTACCACGATGTCATTGTCCTGACAGACCCTGCGGATTATGCCGAAACGATTAACGGCCTAAAGGCGGGGAATGTTCCGGTTGAATTCAAAAAGCGGCTTGCCGGTAAGGTCTTCAATTTGACCTCCGCTTATGATGCCGCCGTTTCCCGCTATCTTCTGGAAGACGAATACCCGGAGTACTGGCCCCTGTCTCTGAAAAAAGGGCAAAGCCTCCGTTACGGCGAGAACGGCCATCAGTCAGCCGCGCTGTATTTGCACACCGACAGGCCCGGTGTTTTGGGCGGCATGGTTAAGCTTCATGGCAAGGAACTTGGATACAACAATATCAGGGATCTGGATCTGGCCTGGAAAGCCGCCTGCGCCTTCGGGTTTCCGGCTGACAGCGCGTCGCCTGGCAACGCGATAGAACCCGTTGGCGAGGATGAGGTGCGGAAATTGATCCCTCAGGCTGCGGGCGGAATCAAAGCGTGCTGTGTGGCAGTGAAGCACAACACCCCCTGCGGTATCTCCTTGGGAAACACTTTGCTGGAAGCCTATCAAAAAACATTCGCCTGCGATCCTGTTTCGATATACGGGGGCATAGTGGCAAGCACCGTAACAGTTGACGCGCCGACTGCAACGAAGCTGGCTGAGCTGTTTTTGGAGATCGTGGCGGCCCCGGACTTTGAGCCGCAGGCATTGGAAATACTTATGCAGAAAAAAAATCTTCGCATAATAAAACTTTTAAAAGCCCCTGTTGAACCCCATGAATACATTGCGGTTGACGGCGGCCTTCTGGTTCAGCAAAGCGACCGCAGGCTTCTTGACAAATGGGAGGTTGTGACAAAAATCGCCCCCGTAGTCGGAGACCTGCGAGACATGATTTTCGGCATGAGGGCCGTAACCTTTGTAAAATCAAACGCGATAATGATTGTCAAAGACGAGGCCGCCACCGGAATAGGCGGGGGGCAGGTCAACCGGATATGGCCTACGCTACAATCGCTGGAACGGAGCGCGGCTATTACAAAGGACGGGCCAGCCAGGGTGCTTGCCTCCGACGCGTTCTTCCCCTTTTCCGATGTTGTGGAAGCCGCCGCCGCCGCAGGCATAAAAGCGATAATCCAGCCCGGCGGTTCGATGAACGACAAATTGTCAATCGAGGCCTGTGACAAGCACGGCATTGCAATGGTATTTACGGGCATACGGCACTTTAAACACTAAGAGAGACGTATGCTATAGGAGGAGATTATTGTGGCGCTTGAAAGAGAATTTGATTATTACCAGAAAAACATGACGGAAATTCGGGAAAAATATCTCGGAAAAGAGGTTGTCATTGTAGGAGAGCAAATAATCGCCGCCTATGATAATATAGAAGAAGCCTATATGGAAACAGCAAAATCCTACGAGCCGGGAACTTTTATGATTCATAAAGTTCCGGAAAACATCGAAGATGAAGTTGTCACCCTTTCGCCTTAAGGGATAGGGATGTTTAGAAATCAAAGATAACAGTTATCTATGTCTATAAAACATGGATTTATTGTTTTTTATACTTAACTATTGACTACTTGACAAAGATGAGCATAAAATATGAAAATTAGTTATGTCTAAGTTAAGTGTTGATCATAAAACTATAAAGGCGCTATTCGAGGATAAAAAATCGGATTTTCTCATTCCTGACTATCAGAGACCTTATGCATGGACTGACGAACAATGTCAAACCTTATGGGATGACCTCTTTGCCTTTGCAATACCTGATGACGATTTCCAAA
>Ga0268262_10000656_pt1 | contig 44725 bp, 50 predicted proteins | sample TergutNc150P3_FD_190354 | JGI IMG/M metagenome (GOLD analysis project Ga0268262, IMG submission 190354) | Nasutitermes corniger P3 segment gut microbial community from laboratory colony in Florida, USA - Nc150 P3 (SPAdes) (version 2) | ecosystem: Host-associated > Arthropoda: Insects >...
GCCCATTCAGCCAGATATAAACTTGAATACGGCACGTCAACAACAATAACCTGATCGCGGATAGTTCCGAATTCATACTGATAATTGGCGTAACGCGCTTCCTCGGTTGATTCCGGTGTTTTTAATTCTAAGTACCACGTTGTTCCGTCTCCCCTCGCCTTAAAACGTATTCCATTTGCTTTTCTTAAATGTTTAAGTATGTCGTATTTATGGGTAAACGCCTGAGCGTATTCCCTTTCGCCTCCCATTTCCGCCATTTCTATTTTTATGTTCAGAACACTGTCAATTATCACCCCGTCAATTTCTTCCTTTGTTACATAAACTTCCGCGGTAGAGTTTCCCCCTATTTCCCTGTCGGTCGAGCCAAAGAAACCCATATTAACAGCCGATATCGTCTCCGCCGGCGCGGGTTGGTCAGATTGCTTTTTGGTTCCGGAAACAGGAGGCGCGGCTTCCGGTTCAGGAGCTTTGGCATTGGGCGAGTATTTGGCAAGAAGTTCCTGTATACTATGAACCCCCAGTTCCCTGTATATTTTGGTACGGTGAAAATCCACCGTAGCGGGACTGATATTCAGCCTGCCGGCAATTTCTTTTGGCGGGAGTCCTTTAATAAACAAGTCAAAAATTTCACGTTCACGGGATGTCATATCTTCCTAAATTAAGTAATTATACAGCTTTAAAAAATACAAAAAAACTAGGGATTTCCATAGTTTTTACATAGTTTTTTATGGTTTTACATAGTTTTTTAGGGTTTTCCCTAGTATGGATTTCATTATATTTCAAAGTCGGTTTTCAAAGCCGAATAGATGAATTGCCTGTTTTGGAGTTATAATTATTTTTATGGAAGGTAAGAATATAATAGGGTGTTTTATTTGCATCGTCTTTTTGGGATTGCCGGCAATATACTCTATTTATGGAGCAGGCAGATTAACAACTTTAAAAAATTACCATGATACGGTTTCCGGAACTATAGATAAAGTTGAAAGCCGCGTAAGCGGAAAAATAGTAAGCTACAGGTTAATTTGTTCATTCACATATGAAGAACAATATTATAATATAGAGTTATCGGTTATGGATATTTTCCCGTTTATCGGATCGGTCTATAAAGAATATCCTGTGGGAGAAACAACATTTTATGTAAATTCTGAATATGGCATTGCTTTCCCGTCGAATAGAATAAATTTGGAATTACGGAGAAGATTGATCCATGCTATTGTTCTCATAACTATATTAATTTTTTCAATAAAAATATTTTTAAAAGGAACAAATGGTAAAGATTATAAAGGAACAAATCAAAGCGCAGGTTTAGATCTTTCACAAATAACGCCTCTTGGACAACCTGACCTTAAAAATAAGACATCGGAAGAAAACACACAATCTGAAAATAATCAAAAAGACAATATTACAGATGATAAAAAAAATGAAGAGATTGAACGGCTGGAAAAATTATTTGACTCGTCAACAGATGAACACGAAAAGGGCCTTATCGCGAAGAAACTATATGATTTGGGAAAAATGTATTATTGGAGATTTATTCCGAGAGACAATAAAATCGCGGATAAATTTGAAAGCCTGAAGAATTCGAAGCCCTCCTGATTCGGAGGACATCTTTTTCTGTTCATCAATAAATTTCAAAGTCGAACATTTGCAATAAAGACTTACCGTACCCTTGCAGGAAATTCGCGCCTATAGACAAGGTTACAATTTTTTCTTTATCAAATTCGAACCTGTATTTTTCCCAATATTCAGGCAGATATATGCTTGTATACGGTATATCAACATCAATAACCTGATCGCGTATAGTTGAGAACAAATAAATATAACTAAAAAAAATTTCCCCCATGTGTGATTCCGTTGTATGAAATTCCACCTGCCACGGCTTTCCGTCTCCTATGGCTTTGAACCGTATCCCATTTGCCTTCCTTAATCGCTGATTTAAAGTAACAGTATGCATATCCGCGTAAATAGTGTGGATGTCATATTTTGTTTTTACCAGATTTGTTTTTAAATTCAAAACTTCAACGATTTCTCCGTCAATCTTTTTTCGGGATACAGAGATATTAGCCGTAGATTTCCCTGTTTCAGTCCGTCTTTCCATATCAGTATAGGAATAGAAACCCAAAGCAAAAGCCGGAATTATTTCCCTTTTTTCTTCCGTATCGGCGGCACCATGGGTTGAGTATTTAGCAAACAGCTCCTGAATACTATGAACGCCCAGCTTGCCATACAAATTGGTCCGGTGAAAATCCACCGTAGCATGACTTATATGAAGCTTTTTGGCTATTACCTTAGGCGAGAATCCTTCAAGCAATAAATCAAAAATTTCCCGCTCACGGGGGGACAAATTATCCGGCATAATATGAGAATAGTATGCAAATTTTCAAGATAAGTCCAGAATTGAATTTTCCGAAAGAAATCTCACAAAGGCACAAAGGACACAAAGATCACAAAGAAGAATTTAAGGTTTTTGTACATTAGCTTATCGTGAGATTCTCAATCTCATCATGAATACAACAACCCCTTTTCCCTCTTCCTCTTCCCTTTGTGTTCTTTGTGCTCTTTGTGCCTTTGTGTGAAATTTAGTGAAAAATTTAATGTGAAAATCCCAAAAAAATGCTATCATATCTATACCATGAAACTAAACAACGAATCATTAAAAACCTGCGCTTTTTGGGAAAAGGCCGGTATCACCCTGCCCCGCTTCGACCGCGATGCGATGATAGCCGCCACTCATGCCGCGCCCAAGTGGGTGCACTTTGGAGCGGGGAATATTTTCCGCGCTTTCCCGGCGGCTATGGCTCAGTCACTGCTTGAGGAAGGGCTGGAAAAAACCGGCATTATCGTTGCCGAGGGATACGACGGCGAAATTATCGACAAGAGTTTTACGGCAATAGACAACCTGACCATCCTTGTTACGCTTAAGTCCGACGGAACAACCGAGAAAAAAGTTATCGCTTCCGTCGCGCAATCGCTCAGAATGGACAGGGAAATGGACGCCCTTAAAAAAATATTCGCCTCCCCTTCCCTGCAAATGGCAAGTTTTACCATCACGGAAAAAGGGTACGCTGTTAAAAACCGCGGCGGAGAACTTTTTCCCGACATAGCGGAAGATATTAAAAACGGCCCCGCGTCAGCTAAAAGCTACCTTGGCCGCGTCGCCGCGCTTTGCCATGAACGTTACGCGCACGGCGCCCTGCCGCTCGCTATGGCAAGCATGGACAACTGTTCGCATAACGGGGACATACTCTTTGCAGCGATGGCAACCTTCGCTAAGGGCTGGGTAGAAAAAAAAGCTGCGGACGGCGGCTTTTTGGATTATGTCCGAAATAAAAACAAACTCTCTTTCCCCTGGTCCATGATCGACAAAATTACGCCGCGCCCCGACGACAGCGTCCGCGACATGTTAATTTCATCGGGGCTTGAGGATATGCAGGGGACGGTAACCTCAAAGAACACCTACGTCGCTCCTTTTGTAAACGCCGAAGAAACCCAATACCTCGTTATAGAAGATACTTTCCCAAACGGCAGACCCGCCCTTGAAAAAGCCGGCGTGCTTTTTACGGACAGGGAAACCGTTGACAGAGTTGAAAGAATGAAGGTCTGTACCTGCCTTAATCCGCTGCACACAAGCCTTGCCGTCTTCGGCTGTCTGCTGGGCTACACTAGGATCAGCGAGGAAATGAAGGACGCCGACCTTGTAAAACTTATAGAGGGCGTAGGCTACCGCGAAGGTCTGCCCGTAGTAACGGATCCCGGTATTATTAAACCGGCGGACTTTATCGATCAGGTTATAAAAGTGCGCCTTCCCAATCCGTTTATGCCGGATGCCCCTCAGCGTATCGCCATGGATTCCTCGCTAAAAATTCCCATACGCTTCGGCGAAACAATCAAGGCTTACAAAAACACAGGGAAAAATCTTTCGGACTTAAAACTTATCCCGCTGGTCTTTGCCGGCTGGCTTCGCTACCTTTTGGGGATAGATGACAAAGGCAAGAGTTTTGACGTAAGCCCCGACCCAAATTTTGAAAGCCTTGCGGCAAGCCTTTCTGGGATAAATTTAGGGCAGACAGACCCTTTTCATGGCAAATTAGAGCCGATTTTGTCAAATTCCGCGTTTTTTGGCGTAAATTTGTATGAATTACAGCTGGGGGAAAAGGTTGAAAAGCACTTTTCGGATATGCTCGCGGGCCCCGGGGCGGTAAGAAAGACGCTTCATTCTGCCCTTGAACAGGCTTAAACCTCAACTTTAGCCTATTGAATTTATATCAAATCTAGTTTATCATAATACTATTGAAGGAGTATTGTATGAAAAAGCTTATTGTCGTATTGATCTTTTTGTCGGTAATTTCGCCGGTCTTTGCCCAGAACAATTCTGCCAACACAAACACAAAGAAAGGCCTGCCTGATGTTTACTATATAAGCGTAACTATAGAAAAAATATGGTTAGCGGGTACAGGTTATGTCGTCCAATACCGCAAAAGTACAAGCCAAATTGGCACCGTCGGCATCCCTTACGATTGGTTTACCTCTCCCGACAGCGCGGCGGAATTGGTAAAGATACCCAAGGGAGCAAATTGGCCTTATATGACGGTATTTTACATTGACGGCAAGTTCAGCCACATAAGGCTGTATCCGCATTGGCAGAAGAGCCATCAGACATGGGGAGTAACACCTTTGGGCGCCGATGTAAGCAAGCACTTTCAGGATCGGGAATCCTTTAAATTTGATTATTGATGGGTTCTGCTGCGGAACATGACACAAAGTGTCCTGATACACAATGCCTTGGCGTTCCTGACGAATTGGTTCAATATATAAAAACAGGCTCAAAGTTTATAATAGTCGGTCATAAAGAACCTGACGGAGACTGCGTAGGGAGCCAGCTTGCCCTGCGCAGCGCTCTTTTGCGTATGGGCAAGGAAGCGACAGTATCCTCCGCGGGCCCGTTTAAGAGGGCCGAATTAAAAGAATACGCAGGACAATTTACGGAAATCACTAAAGAAAAAGATACTTCAAATGTAAAAATAATAGTCGTTGACTGTTCCGGCATGGAAAGAACCGGAAGCCTTCAGGAATTTTTAAAAACATTTCCGTGCGCGGTTATAGATCATCATGAAGCCGTAACACATCCGCCTTCCACGCTCCAGCAGCCAATTTATACCGACGCAAATTCGCCGTCATGCACATTGTTGATTGAAAAACTGATAATCGCGCTTGGACTTGAACTTACAAACGAAGAGGCGGACTTGCTTCTTTTCGGGCTTTGTACGGACACGGGATTTTTCCGCCACCTTACGGAAAAAAACGCCTATGTATTTGAAGCCGCGGCAAGGATGGTACACAGAGGCGCAAGCCCGAAAGAAATTTATAAAATAATAAACGGCGGCAAAACCCTTGATTCCAGAGTCCTTATGGGAAATGTTCTTTCCAGAACAGAATCGCACTTTGGCGGAAGATTGCTTGTCAGCTATGAAACCTTAAAGGAATTTAAAAAATACGGCTTTGAAGGCAGGGACTCCGACAACCTGAATAAAATGCTTCTTTCCGTTGAAGGAGTCGAAGCGGTTGTAATTATCCGCCACGAGTGTGCCGACAATTGTACTGTGAGTTTAAGATCTATGGACAAAATTGACGTTTCAAAAATCGCCGCGTCCTTAGGAGGAGGCGGACACAAGAACGCGTCAGGTCTCACAATGAAAGGTAATGTTTCAAAAATAAAGAAAATTATTTTAAAATCATTCGAAAAAGTTTTCAAATAACAAGTCAAAAATCTTCGTAATGACTTTTTTCACAAAAAACAGCTCTGTCCATGAATATTCTATGCCTGAAATAACGCAAGGCCGATATCCAGAAACAGAGGTAATAATGCAGGAACACACATTAAACGATTTATATTCCATGTTTATTGATAGAAAAATAAACCGCGGAAAATTGGAGGGCCTGGTTTTTTTATATCTTATAAACAACCGGACAAAAATCAGCACAAGACATTGGAAAAATGACGATTATGAGGAATTTATATCATGGTTATATCCGCGTCTTAAGAAAGGAATTGATTCATATAAGGAAACAGGCGCTTCTTTTGAAGCGTATATAATCAATATTGTCCGCACGTCGTCAAAAGAATACCGTATGCGGGAAACCATCAATGTAGTTACCGAACAATCGGCGTGGAACGCGCAAATCCCCGATTTTTACGCCAGGGAAGACCCTCCCGTTTATACGCATGAAAAACCCAATAGCGAAATTTCGAAGATAATCTTACAGATTAAAGGGAGAAAAAACCCAAAACAGCTTCTGGCGCTTATATTGAAATGCTATTACTATATTTCCGACAGGTTTCTTGAAAAAATAGCCAGCCATACCGGAATAAACAAAAAAATATTAAAAGAAATGATTGACAAACTGCGCGTAATAAGGGAAAAACGCGAAGACGCGATTTACCGGATGAAAGAAAGAATTTACGGCCAGTTTTACAGGTGCATTGTTTATGAACACAGGCTTACCCACATTACCGAAAATACGACGATGTATTTTAAATTAAAGCAGCGCCTGAAAAAAGCGCGTAACAGGTTGGAAAAAATGCGAAAACGCGTGTCAAAAGTAAGAACTTGCCCGTCCAACAGGGAAATTGCGGGCGTTATCGGCGTCACAAAAGGCTCTGTCGACTCCACCCTTTACAAGCTGAGAGCAAAGTTAAACGCCATCATTGAAAAAGCTATACTAAATTGAACGCGAAAACAGCTTTCTCGTTATAATCGCTGTCGGGTCCCGCGATACATGAGGGAAAGCCGCTTTGATTCGGCGTATCCGGAAAATGCTGGGTCTCAAGGCAAAAGCCCGAATGTTTCACATAAACGGAGCCCTGTTTGCCCGCGATATTGTTAAGGTGGTTTCCGGTATAAAATTGAACTCCCGGCTGTGTGGTAAAAACTTTCATTATCCTGCCGGAATCCTGTTCGATTACCTCGGCGCACGGGCGCAATTTGCCCACCTCTCCGTCCACGGCAAAACAATGGTCATAACCTGTAAGTTTGCCCAGATTGGCGTCTACATGTCTGCGTTGGGTAAAATCAAAAGGAGTGTCTTTTACGTCAACAAATTTGCCTGTAGGAATCGCGTATTTATCAACTTCAACATAGGAAGAAGAATACAGAAGAACCTCATGAGAGAGGATATTCCCCTTCCCTTCTCCTGCCAAATTAAAATAAGCGTGGTTTGTCAGATTCACCGGGCAAGGCTTATCAACCTTAGCGTGATAATTGGCGATAATTTCATTGGATTTAGTAAGCCCGTAACTTACCACCGCTTTCAAATTGCCCGGAAAGCCGCAATCCCCATCCGGACTTTCAAGTTCAAAGCGCACAAATACGCCATCGTTTCCTTCGTAAGCTTCGGCTTTCCAAAGGAGCCTGTCAAACCCACGCGGCCCCGAGTGAAGGTTATTTTTACCGTCATTTGCAGTAAGCGTGTATTTATTGCCGTCAAGATTAAAAGCCGCGTCTTTGATCCTATTTGCGAAGCGCCCTATTGTAACGCCGATAAAAGGCTGGTTGGTTAAATAGCCTTCCAGCCCAGAATAGCCAAGAAGCACATCGTCGTAATTGCCGTTTCGTGAAGGCACAATCAAGCTTGTCCAGGCAGCCCCATAATTGGTAAGCGAAAGCGTTAAGTCCCCCGCACTGAGCGTATAAAGCCTGACTTTCTTTCCATTAGAAAGAACACCGAATTTTTTTTCTTTTATGTCCATATAGTAATTATAACGCTAACAGGCGCTTTTCGACAATAACTCAAAATACTCCGCTTGCTGAGATTTAAGCAGCGTAGGCACGTCAAGCTTGTAGGGGCAGTGTTGTTTGCAATGGCCGCAGTTTGTGCAGTTGTCGATTAGCCGCATATTTCGCTGCCATTCGGGGGACTGCCAGTATTCTTTGACAGCCCTTTTAACTAAAAAAGTTATACGCGCGGCGTTGTTTATCGGGATGCCGGCGGGACACGGCAGGCAGTAGCCGCAGCAACGGCAGAAACTGCCGGAAAGTTCCGCCCTGTCGGCGTCAATGGCTTTTTGCAGATCGCCGTCCAGCAAGGGCGGTTCGTTTTCGTATAACAAAAATTCATTTAGTTCGCTCATTCTCTGCATCCCCCAAATGGGGATTACATTTTCATACTGCCGCAGAAAAGCGAACGCCGCTTTGGCGTTGGCTATCAGTCCGCCGCACAAACTTTTCATGGCAAGCAGGCCGACGTTATGTTCGCGGCAAAGAGCTATAAGAGCCAATTCATCATTGGTGGACAGGTAAGAGAGAGGGTACTGCAGGGTGTCGTACAAGCCGGAGAGAACCGCCGTTTTCGCGTTATCTTTGCTGTGCGCGGTAATTCCTATGTGGCGGATTTTACCCTGCTCCTTCGCCAGTAAAGCGGCGGCGTAAAGACCGTCGTCCCCTTCCGGGCGCGGCACAAAGGACGGGTTATGAAGCTGGAATACGTCGATATAGTCCGTGCGCAGCATTTTCAGACTGTTCTCTATATGTTCCATTAAACTGTCCGGCGTTTGCGCGCCCGACTTTGTGCATAACACAATTTTATCGCGCACATGATGAAGCGCGGTACCAATTCGATCTTCGCTGGTTGTATACCCGTTGGCGGTATCGTATAAAGTTACGCCATTTTCGTAGGCGTGCTGTAAAAGCGCGGTACTTTCATCGTAGGGGATACGCTGGATTGGGATACAGCCGAAACCTGTGCGGCTTACGGATAATTCGGTTTTGCCGAAAGTTGTCTTTTGCATGGGGCCTCAAGTCCACTTATACTGAAGCGGCAATCCGTTCACGCACCATTTCACCAATAATTTGAGAGGGCATTTTATTGGTTGAAATAGAATGACTTAGAATGTAATCAACGGAAACCTCATCTAAAATATCAAGTAACTCTCTTTGACGTGTAAATAACCCGCCTTTCTTGGCCGGATCAATCTTCGGCGGGTTTTTTGTGTAATATTCATCAAGAGCATCAGCTTCTTCTTCTGTCATTCTTGCCATAATTTTTCTCCTATGTATCCAATAAATGGAAGAAAATACTCCGGCATCTCATTACATGAAACACATTGATTGTTTTATCATCTATGATTAGACTATATCGCATATTCGGCGGTAAAACAAGGGCATATCTACTATCGGCTATTTTGTCTTTTTTTCGAAATCTTCCATGTCTTTTAGAGATTTGATCAAGTTAATCACGATTTTACGGTCGCGCTTGTTTAACGCTTCCAGATTTTTCAACACAATCCGCGAATCGGGAAACGGAGCGGGAGAACTGCGTCCTTGTTTTTCATTCCCGGTGATAAGGTACTCAACCGTTACCCCTAAAGCGTTGGCAATGCGTACAGCGGCGTCGGCGGAGGGCATGGAACTATCTTCACGCAGGTAATTATCAATAGATCGTCTATTTACTCCCGAAATTGAAGCTAATTCTTTAATTAGTATGTTTTTATAAGCCAATTCGGCTTTCAGGTTTTCCTTAAAACCCATAATTTCATTATTACTTAAAAAAACGTAATTTTACCTTGACAAAAAGTATATTTAAGTGATATATGTTATATATGCGTAATAAAACGAAGAAAATACAAAATTACGCAAGGGGAAAATATGAAGAAAATTAACAAAAATGGACATAAATTCATCGTTTTTTTGGTTTTAATATCATTTTTACCGCTATTTGTAACTTGTGGAGGTCCAAGTGAAGAGGCATCAAGACCACAAGAACCATCAATACCACCAAATACTTATACTTACACAGTGATTTATGACAAAAACGCTGCTGACGCGACAGGAACTATGGAGAATTCCGCTTTTACCATTGGACAAGGCGGAACTTTAAGAATCAATAATTTTGAACGAAATAATTGTATTTTTTTAGGCTGGACAATAACAGCAGTAAATAAAACGGTAGATTATACAGACGGTCAAAATATAAATATTAACTTAACCACTGCTGGAAAAACAATAACGCTTTATGCGGTGTGGCGGGAACAATATACAGTGATTTATGACAAAAACGCTGTTGATGCGACAGGCACTATGGAAAATTCCACTTTTACAATTGGAACTTCCGAAACTTTGAGAATTAATAATTTTGAACGAGATAATTGTATTTTCTTAGGCTGGACAAAAACATCGACAAATAAAACAGTAGATTATACAGACGGACAGTCCGTAAATAACTTAACTACTACTGGAAAAACAATAACGCTTTTTGCGGTTTGGCAAGAAACGTATACTGTTGAAGTTACCGCAGGAAGTACATTGCAAGATAAATTTACATGGATAACGAATAATGTTGAAAGTTATACTACCTATATTATTTATGTTATTTCTGATAATTATCTAAATTCACAAAACCTGACTTATGGAGCAAAAAGAAATGTAACCATTCATCTTAAAGGCACCGGAAATATTACTAATAACAGTTCTTCATTACTTTTTAAGGTAAATAGTGGTATTACTTTGATATTGGATGGAAATATAACTCTTTTAAGTAACTCCGGGTATGGCATGATTAATGTAAGTGGCGGTTTTTTTATTATGAATGGCGGAAAAATTTCCGGTAATAAATATAATAATACGGTAAATGTGGAAGCGGGAAGCTTTACTATGAATGGCGGAGAGATTTCAAGTAATGGCGGTAGCAGTGTTGTATCTGTGAGGGGAATATTTACTATGAATGGCGGAGAGATTTCCGATAATATGGGCGGTGGCGGTGGTGTATCTGTGAGTGGAACATTTATTATGAACGGTGGAAAAATTTCTGGTAATATTTCTAATAACTATGGTGGTGGTATATTTGTGAGTGGAACATTTATCATGAATGGCGGAGAAATTTCCGGTAATACAGCTAAATCTGGTGGTGGTGTGTATTTTTCTGATGGAACATTTACTATGAACAACGGAGAGATTGCCGGTAATATCGCTATTGATGGCAGTGGTGGTGGTGTATGTGTGGTTTGGGTTTGGAATAATAGTAATAGATTAACATTTAAAAAAATAGGAGGAACAATTACAGGTTCCAACTCATTAAACGGTAATATTATAAAAGACAGTCTTGACAACATTGTAAATAATAAAGGACGTGCAGTTTTTGTTAGTTATCCCTATAATACGCTCATAAACGAAAAACGTAAAGAAACAACTGCAGGAACTGGAGAAAATTTATCATTTTCTTGTGTTTCTCAAGGGGTAGAACCAACATGGAGTGGTGCGTGGGATTATTAATGAGAAGGGAGAATTGCATTAATGTTTATATTTGGTTTATAAAGCAGGGGAAAAGATGCTAGATGGAATAACTGATATTCTTAAAATTTTTGATTCAATGGTTTATGAAACTAACTTTATGCCTGATTGTGATGAAGAAGGAAACTTAATTCAAAGCAAAGAATTAGCCAGTCAATACAAAAAAAGATTTATCGAACGTGTAGAGCGTGGTGAAATTATGCGTTATTCAATGCATTATCCTATAACCGGATATAAAGAATTAGATGATTTCTTTAAAAATCGATTAACAAAAGAGGTTGATAGATTAAATAAAGAGTATTATGAAAGGGAAAAATATATAAAATTAAAACAGTGTATGTAAAAAGACAATTCAATGTGGAGCGGTACATGTGATTATTTTATCGACAACATTATTCATTTAAATATTATATTACAAGGATGGTAAACATGAAATTATTTGAAAATGAAAAAGAAAACAGAGATTATATTTTCAATAAATTGAAAGACAATGTAGAAATCACAGAAGTCGCTGAACAAAAATGTTTAGTTGGTACGGAAATACCTGTTCCGTATAAGCATATTTATATTCCAATCAGGAATTCACTTGAAATATGGTGTTTCAAGCAGGATATTTGTGTTTATCAAAAATTATTTGATAAATCCGTTGATTCCAAAAATCTGGACATATCTTCAAAAAATGAAAGTATAATCAAAGTTACCATTGAAAAAAATTCCGAGAAAGAAAAGGATGTTGGTATGCCATTTGTAATTATTGAAACTAAAATGGCAGATGCTCAAACCGACGCTTTACTTGCCGCTTCTGAGAAAATCAAAATGGTAAACTCAATATTTCCTTATTGCAAGACTTTCTTATTGATTTTTGGCAGTCCGCATCCAAGGGTTTTTAAACACTGTTCAGGATTTGATGAGATTCTGTTTATATTAGACATGGAAGAAAAAAGTTGTGAATATATCATCAATAAGGTTATTAATGGAACAAGGATAGGATTGGGTTATGTCCCATTTGTCGCTTCGTATAATTACCCTCACTTACCAGATTAACAGATTAAATTATTTTTATTTAAGAAGAATGAAGAAAACCTATTGACAAAAAACTGTACAAAAATAAAATTATATATATGAAAAAGCAAGTTGAAGACTGGATTTTATTGGCTGATAGTGATTTACGCGCTGAAAAAATAATTATTGCTTCGAAAGATTGGTTAGATTTAAATAAAATTAATGAACTTAACGATAAAATTTCACAAAAACCAATTCATATAGATAATTGTCAGCAAATTAGAGAAATAAACCGTTCAAAATCCTATTGACATAATAATTATATTATAATTATAATATAATTATGAGAATAATCTGGGACGAAAATAAGAACCACGAAAATATAAAGAAACATAAAATTTCATTTGAGGAAGCAGGAACTGTGTTTTATGACCCGAACGGTAAATTAATAGATGATCCGGATCATTCTGATAATGAAGATAGATTTATTTTTTTAGGTTTGAGTAAAATGTTAAATTTGTTGGTTGTATGCCACTGTTATAGAGAAAATGATGAAACCATAAGAATAATTACTGCGAGAAAAGCAACAAAAAAAGAAGCGAAATATTATGGAGGGTAAAAAAATGAGAAAAGAATACGATTTTACAAACGCAAAGCCAAATCCGTACTTTAAGAAATTGCGAAAACAAATATCAATAAGGCTTGATATTGACACAATAGGATATTTTAAAAAGAAGGCGGAAGAAACAGGAATAGCCTATCAAAATTTGATAAACCTGTATTTGACAGATTGCGCGGTACACTCAAGAAATATAAACATAGTCTGGAAGTAAAAAAATCTACAAAAACACACTTGACATCTTATTGTAAATGTAATACATTAACAATATATGGGAAATGTGCTTGAATTTGAATATGACCCGGAAAAGAACAGACGCAATATTATTGAACGAGGTCTGCCTTTTGATCTTGCCGAGTTTGTTCTTAGCGATCCCAATGTTGTAACAGAAAGTGATTATCGAAAAGATTACGGAGAAGAAAGATTTTTATCTTATGGGAAAGTTGAAGGCCTTAGGCTTTGTTTATGCTGGACGCCTCGTAATGGGAAAATACGAATAATAACATTATTCAAAGTTCATAAAAAAGAATGGGAGAAACATTATGGGAAAGATGATTAAGAAAAATTCGGAAGAAATCAGAAAGGAATGGACTCCTGAAAAACTTGCAAAGTTGGCAAAAAAGAAAATACCGGCGTTTTCTACCGGTATAACAGATGAAGATATAGAAACCAAAAAAATAAAACGTATAGGACGAGGTTTTGCGGCGTTTAAGGAAAATATTAACAGAAACGGAAGACCTACAGTTGAAGAAAAAAAAGTTGTAGTCTCAATACGCCTTCCCGGTTCCGACGCAGAGAAACTTCGCGCTATGGGAAAAGGCTGGCAGACCAAAGTCGGCAAGTATCTCGTTCATGGAATACGTCAGGGAAAGATTGCCGATATAAAAACACAAAAATAAACTGTTATCATTTTTAACGGCTAAATTTTTTTATTAAAACCGCACCCTAACCTTCGCGCTTGAATAAAAATAATACCCATGCGGTCCCAATTCGCCGTGTCTGTTGTCGCAATAAACCAAAGCGCGGTCAACGGGAACTTGCGCCGTAATTGTCAATGTAGTTCCCTGAAACAGATCGTGGTTAAAGGTAAGAACAGGCATAAATGAAACATCGTCAAAGCCGGAAATTAACGCGGCGCTTATGTTTGTAAAATCGTTAATACGAAATGTAAAACTTGTGTACAGATAATTGCAATTGGAAAAGCCGGATATATTTGTTTTGGGATTGTACGCGGTTGATGAAGCTTTACCGTTGAACAGATATTCGGCAAGGACGATTAATTTTCCGTCAAAAAAAGAATAATCGGCGCCGGCGCTGAAAGAAAGCCCGTCCAATCCCGGCCATACTTCGGGGTTTAAAGTATAAAGCGCGTCTATTACAAGACCTGCTTCCAAATCGGCTTTTACGGAAAGTCCGGCGCGGTGAATGCCGTAATATGTTCTTTCCGAGGGAGTTTCATAACTGTACAGCGCTTGTATGCTTGCCTTGTTCCAGTGCTTGTCAAAAGTCAATCCCAAAAATGAGCAGTCGTATTGCGAAAACGGATCGCGGGGCACTGAATAAAACGCCGACAGTTTTGTCTCTTCCGTAGGATACCGGAAAAAAGCGGCTCCTAAAGTCGCGCGCGCCCTTGCGTCCGGTTTTAAGGGATTTTTTGGATTTAAAAAATCAGAGGGGCCCCAAACCTGACCAAAACCAAACGGAAAGCGCATCAAGCCGCAGTCAAAATCCGTCGATTCGCCGGACAATCGAAAGTAAAGGCGTTCAAGCTCTATCCCGGCAATGTAATTTTCCCCGTAAACATAAGATGTCCGGTTCAGAGGATAGCCGTCTCCAATAGCCGCCATCTCGCGTGCGCTTATCGCGTAAATCCCTGAGGCGGCGATTAAGTTCACCGCGCCGTAAACCGCCGCCTTGTCCCTTATTTTCGATTGAAATCTTATGTTGGCGTATTCCTCAAACCCGGAAAAATAATTCGGCGCGTTCAATGTCGCGGCCTGAAGTGAGACGGAAGTGTCCAAAATACCGGAAACAGTGAATCCCTGAGCGAATATACTGCCGGTAATCGCAAGAAAGGTAAATATGAAAAAAGTTATTTGTCTTTTCATAAAAATCTCCAAATATCAATTAGCAATGAGCAATGTTGTTGTCCCAAAATAAATCGTCTTGTCATCTAGCTCCGCTTACTAACTTCGCTCATTGCTCACTGCTCACTGCTCATTTCTCACTGCTCATTTTTCATCTCTCCAAATTCCTCTGACTAAACACAGAATCAGGTATCTGTTTGTCCAATACCACGTTTTTCATAACAAAAGTAGTCTTGCTGTTCTTTCGCATAAGGTCGCGCATTTCTCCTTCTACCGGGAAACGCCGTCCGCTTATTACTTCTACCCTAATTAAATTATAATCTTTTAATTTAACTCCCGAAAGGGCAAAAAGTTCATAACGTAAAAGATCGCCGTTTTCCTTGTCTATCCACAGCTTTCGCGTCGGATAGCTCTCGGTTTTTGATTTTGCCTTTAATTCCAAAACCCACGAATCCCGCCCGTTTACGGTTTCCGAGCCCGCGATAACCGGATCATAACGGCTGGTTAGGGTTTCGTTATTCAGGGTGTCCTCATAAGACATATCCGAACCCATCATCGATTCTTTCAGCATGTGGCCGGAAATCAGCATTACGCCCTCGGTATCCGGTGAATAAACATACAGCCTGCCGTCCCTTTTCAGATACTTTGTCCCCTTGTCCTCCGTATTTGTAAATTCAACAAAGCTGTGGGTATTTCCCCTGCCCCACGCCTTCATCGTTTTCACATAACGCCGTCCCTGATACTCAATGATAATTTCGCCCTCATACTCAATTGTAGTATAAATCTCGTTGTTATCTACTTTTTTAAGCAATTCCGCCGCCGTTTGAGAAAAGACAAAGCCGGCAATCAATAAAAACAATGTCATGAAAAATATTTTTTTCATAATTTACCTCCTCAACGCCTCTACAGGTTCCACAAACGCACTTTTCAGCGACGGTATCAACGTGAACAAAGACGCCACCACAACGCCCAAAAGCCACGCCCGGATAATTATAAACGGATTAATCCCGAGAAATATCGCGTTGCCAAGCGGCATTTCGCTAAAGGTATCTCCGTACATATCCCCCATGCGGATGGGATACACAGACCCGATTCCGGCAATAACACCGCCGACAATCACCCCGGCAAACGCGCCAAACATGGCAAGAAAAAGGGACTCGAAAAAGAACACCTTTACAATTTCGGTGCGGGTCATACCCAGGCAGCCCATCATGCCGATTTCCTTTATCCGCTCGTGAATGATCATTACTACGGTATTGATGATAAGGAAACTGGCTACAATCAGGAATACAAGAAAAATCATCGTGTAGATCGGCGTTACCATTTCCATTATCGCAACCCAGAAGTTGTCCCGCCATTCAGTAACGACATTGCCCTGTCCAAGCTCGTTTTGCACTTTGGCGGCAATAGCGGCGCTTTCTTTTTCGTTATCTGCAAAAATCACCAGAGACTGTGTTCCTTCGCCCAGAACTAACAGCCGTTGAAGCCGCTCAATATCCACGATGATAAATTGCTCATCATATTTGATGTAATCAAAATTGAAAATTCCGGTAATGACGGGACTCCACATCTTGTCGGAAAACTGGGCGGACACTGTTTTAAGCGGAATTCTGTCGCCTACAGACAATCCCGATTTATGGGCAAAGACGCGCCCTATCGCGCATTCACTTGTTCCGGACGCGGGCCATCGGCCTTCCAACAAGCCGTCACTGCGATCCGTCAGATTGAAATGATTCGCCGTCATCTCGTCTTCTATACAAAGCCCCCACAGTACAGCGTGCTTGGTTGTGCTTTCCTGTAATGTCGCCAGAGAAGAAATCCGCGGAAATACGGCGCGTACGCCGGGTATTTCTTTAATGGAAGCGGCAAGCTCTTTCCAGCTTTTACCGTCGGCTACAGGGTACTGTACGGGCATATACTCGTTTTCCGCCTCATATTGGGACGAAACAACCTTAACGTGCCCCAGATCGTAGATTTGCCCAACCTCATGCATATTCCTGATCACTCCTTCTATCATGGATGAATAGAGCACAATAAAAAACACCGCTATTCCGACTGCCGCGATACAAAAGAATGTGCGCCGTTTGTTACGCCAAATATTGCGGTACGCGATTTTGATCAACATCCCTGTGCCGCCTTGCTTAATGCGTTGGGTAATTTTGATAACAGCGGCGGTTCCGTCTTGTTTGTAATCAACTGTCATTTTTCACCTCACTCGAATCTCAAGCTGTCGGTAATTGGCATCTTTAACGCGCGGCGCGTGGGAAAGAAAGCCATACATGAAGAGATAACTGTCGCTATTATGCCGGAACCGATAATTACCGGCACGTTCCACATACTGCGGAAAGACGATGTGGTACGGAAACCAATACCACTGCCGCCCATTATATCGACGAATGCGCTAAAATCTATGCCGTACTTTACCATTGGATAATTGATAATGCAGCCAAGTATTATCCCCAAAACCGATCCGATAAATCCCAGAAAGCCCGCCTCCAGCATATAGACCAAAATCATTTGCCGGTCGGTCATACCCATAGCCCTCATCATGCCTGTTTCTTTGGTGCGTTCCAGTATTGCAAGAAGGATCGTGTTTGAAATTCCAAGAAAGGATAACAGCAGTAACAGAGCGGCCACCACCTGCGGCATGGTATTTTCCATTGCTTCGTAACCAAGGTAGTCCTGCATATATTCTTCCCATGTATGCACAACCAGTTCATTCGGCATAATTGATCCTCCTTTGGCAAGACCCCGTTCCAGCGCGGCGCTGATTACGGCTGCGCTTTCACTTTTTCCCGGAAGCCGGGAATCCGGCGCGTTTTTCTCGCGGATAACAAGTTCCGTTACCGCGCCTTCAAGCATCATACCTGCCTCGTCCTGTAAAATGTCCAGGGGGATATAGGCGGTATTGCCATTGGGGAGCGGAGCCGGAGAATTAATCACGCCGATTACCTTTACTTCCAATGACTGGTTAACATGAGCCACCGCTCCCGAATAGTCGGCGCGAATCATGGCGGCAAGAACCTCGTTAAGCGCTTTTTCATCTTCTTCGACAAGAAGATAGCCGCCGATAAAATTCTGATACTCGTAGGCGGCTTCTACCAGCGGCCTGTCTTCGCCGCGCAAGGCTGGCAGAAGTTCGCCTTCCCACTTGTCAGCGCGGATTGTTTCAGGTACGGCTTTAATGTCGATTACAGCGTTAATCCGCACATCGTTGCGGCCGGAAGCGTCAAGCATATTCCAGTAACGCTCAAGATCGGAACGAGAGGCGTCTTTTCTTAATATCATACGCTCGTTGCCTTTCGTTGTTTTTTTCTCCACATCCCAAAAAGCCTTTTTCTTTGAGGCGGCTTCATACAGAGAGCGGATAAAATCAGCATCCGCGTCGTTCCGCGAGGCGGAAACAATCAATTCTTCCAGTTCCTGACGGTATGGCCGCGTGGGAATGCCCACTTTAAGTTTTTCAGCGGCATACGTTCCAAGCGCGATTCCAAAATCACCGCCGTCCATGGACGATTGCACATAACGGCCGAAATCCACAAAGGGGACATAGCGCATTGTTTCCGCCTCAAATGCCGGATCTACCCCATAAAAAACAATAGGCGCGGAGCCTGACATTGAGAACAGGGTGCCGGAGAACACATAACGCGGGGCGCTTACATAGCCTTCCGTATCCAGAGCGTCATGATATTTTTCCCAGCCGGTATAATTTTCGTAACTGGGCATCTCGTCTTTTTTTTCAAAGTAAAGTTTTGTTTGCAGTTTAGCCGCGCCCATCTCGTAATTGACAATATTCCTTCGCGAGTCTATTATCATGCCTCTTAGCCAGCCATTTATAAAAATAAACACAGTTACGCTTACCATTATTGCCGCCGAGGTAAGAATCGTTTTCACCTTGTGCCGCGCAAGGTTACGCATGGCAATTTTCTTTAATTCCCAAATACCTGATAATGTCATGCGCCCCCCTTTACATCGTCGCTTTCGATCTGTCCGTCGCGGATACGCACAAGGCGGCGAGCGTAATCCATAACCATCTGATCATGCGTGGAGAAAATGAACGTTGTCCCTTCGGACTTGTTCAAAGCTAACATCAATTCAAGAATCTCGCGTCCTATTGTAGAGTCAAGGTTGGCTGTCGGCTCGTCCGCCAGAATCAACGCCGGCTTTTTTACCAGCGCGCGCGCGATAGCGACCCTCTGCTGCTGGCCGCCGGACATTTCTTTGGGACGACGTTTTTCCATTCCTTCAAGACCGACATCATGTAACGCCTGCGAGGTGCGCTCCTTTATTTCTTTTGAATTTATGCCTATCAGCGTTAGCGGAAAGGAAATATTTTCTTCCGCCGATAGAACGGGAATTAAATTATAAGCCTGAAAGATAAAGCCGATACTAAGCCGCCGCAAAAACGCCAACTGCTGACGGGACATTTTCCCTGTATCCGAACCGCCTATCAGCATGCTTCCGCCTGTCAATGTGTCAAGGCAGCCTATAAGATGAAGAAACGTGGACTTGCCGCTTCCCGAAGGCCCGGCGATAGCGGTAAATTCCCCGCCATGGAATTCAAGGTTCACCCCGCGTAAGGCGTGTACCGTCTGATTATTGAGACCGTAATCCTTTACCACATCAACCGCTTTAACAACTGTCATTTATTTTCTCCCCTCTTGATTTCATTTAACGCCTGTAAACCGAATATGTCTTTTGTTTTAAGTTCTTCCGCTATTGAATTGGGAACCAGCATCATTGAGTTGCCCGCTTTCAAGCCCTCGTTTAAAATCGAAAGAATCTTAAGTTTCATTGTTCCTTCGTTTTTAGCGTAGATAGAAATCGCTTCTTCCAGTTTTTTGGCAATCTCAATTTCCGCCTCGGCAAGAAGAATACGCCCCTTCTTTTCCCTTTCCGCCTGCGCAACCCGCGAGAGCGAGTCCTGTAAAGGTTCAGGTATCTGAATATCCGTAATCTCGATATGAAGAACCGTTATCCCCCAATCGGTGGTTTTTTTGTCAACTTCTTCCTGAATTTGTTTTTCAATCACATCACTGCGTTCAAGAAAAGTTGAAAGGTCATTGTTTGAAACGGCGTTGCGCAGCGCGGTCTTGGATGAGTACACCACCGCGTCAAAATAATTTTCAACTTCAAGAACCGCCTTTTGCGGGTCCCATACCAGCCAGAAACATATCGCGTCAACATCGACGGTAACAGAATCGCCCGTCAATGTTTTCTGCGCGGAAAAATCCGAAACCCTGATTCGGATATCGACTGTCTGCGCGACACGGTCGGCGACAGGCAGAAGGAAAAACAACCCCGGCCCCCTGACCTTTTGAAATTTACCGAAACGGAGAATAATAGAACGTTCCCATTCGTTATTCTTGCGGATGCAGAATGTCAGAATAAGCACAACAAAAAAAACGGCAATATAGATACTAATGTCCGCCGTGGTTTCCGGTACCATGAGAAAAATCAACCTAAGCGCCGCTATTACCGCGATCAATATAACAAGCCGAAACAAAATCAAAGAAAAATCCGGTTTCATTTTCATCGGTTTGTTACTGACCAAAGGCTGACCGTTACTAAAAAAACTCATTTACTTTCCTCCTGTGTATGATTCAATTAATTTTAACAATTCACGTTTTTCCACTCCCAAATCCCGCATTTCCTGCATGAATCTTCCGGTAACTTCATGAATTTTCCGGTTAAGACTGTCTTCCTCGATCACAGGCTTTTTATCGGAAATGTAAGTGCCGCTGCCCACCTGCGTAGCCAAAATCCCGCGAATTTCCAGCTCGTTATAGGCTTTGGCGATAGTATTCGGATTTGTTTTCAATTCCACCGCCAAAGACCGAATCGTAGGCAAACGGTCTCCCGGCCGCATCCGGCCTGAAAGAATAGCATACTCAATCTGCTGGATAATCTGCCTGTAAATAGGCGCTCCGTTAACCGGGTCCAGAAAAAAATTGACGGCTTCCTTCGGGATGTCTTTTGCCTGTTTCATTATTGTACTATTCATCTAGTACAATTATATATGTACTAGTACAATATGTCAAGTAAAAAAGAAGAAAAAAAGATAAAATATTTGATAAAGTGAAAACAGTCAAAAATTGGTACAAAAGTGATAATTAACCCTATTACCCGCTTCAAAAAATTCGCAGTTTCCAACCCCGTTGCCGCCCGGTACGCGCTGGACGGCCTGTTTGCAGCATTGGCCGTAAATATCGCTTCCAATAACAACAATTTATTCGCTCTTAGGCTTGGCGCGGGAGACTACCAGTTAAGCCTTGTGCAATTCCTTCCGCAAATATTCACCATGTTGATACTTATCCCCGGGGGACTTTTTGCCGGAAGCCTTCATAATAAAAGGCGTTTAATAACAGGAGCGTTAATTACAGGCGCCATTGGGTACTTGTTTTGCGCTTTATCGCCGTTTTTCAGGTTCACAAACGCCGGAAATGAACCTTCATCGTCAATTTACCTTTTTATTGTTTCTCTAGCGCTTGCAGTCGGCGCTGTGGCGACATATAACTTATCATGGCAGTCATTTTTTCCCGAAGTTGTTGATATAAATGAGCGTAACTATGTTTTAACAAGGCGTTCCCACATGGACGTATTTATAAGCATACCCCTGCCGCTTTTGGTCGGAACTATATTGATACACACCGCTGCAAGCAGGGGAAAAATAATCGTACATCAAAGTTTTTATTTTTTTGCAGCTTTTATTCTTGTGCTTGCCGCGATAAATTACCGCGGCATTAAAGCTGTCCGCCCCGCTTCTCCAAAGCGCGTTTCTTTATTCGAAATAAAAAAGGCCATGCAAAACCTTTTGCGTAACAAACAGTACATGTTTTTTATCGCCGCCGCGCTGTTCTTTTATATGATGTGGCATTTTGACTGGACACTGTACTTTATCGGGCAGGCAAATTATATGAAAATGAACGAATTTCAGATTTGCCTTACGACTCTGGGCGCTACAACAGTCCAGTTTTTAACAATGCGCTTTTGGAGTCGCGTAAATGAAAAACACGGCGTGGTTCTTCCCGTAACATTCGGCATTTTGGGATTAAGCCTTAATCCTGTTGCGATGATCATCTCATTAAGCCTCCCTGCTTCCATAGCGCCTTATGTTTTTTTGATATTACACGCAATTGTCAGCATTCCGCTTGCGACTACTACTTTAAATATGCTCCAATGTCTTCTTCAAGTCGCGGACGAAGAAAACGTCAGCTTTTCAATTTCGGTTTATACCTGCCTTGTATGTCTTTCAAACGCAATAATGCCGGTTTTGGGAATTGCCCTATATCGTTCGCTCGGCGGCGGCAGAAACGGACTTAGGCTTTGCTTTGCTATCTTTTTCTTTCTGCGAATTCTTGCCGCCGGTTTATGGCTTTTTCGCGAAAAATTGCAGAAATCTCAGAATTAAATATAATACAATTTTTTTCTTGCCGGTACAATACTTTTTTCTTATATTATTAAAGAATGTAAAGAATGAAAATAATAATTATATTACTGATAATATCCGCATTTTTAACCGGCTGTAAGCGCAATAATAATATTTATAATTCCAATGAATACAATAATATCGCGGAAACAAACATGAAATATCCGGATGAAAAAATCATTGATGAAACAGTATTTCAGGAAAATAATCCGTCTGAATTTATTTATGATTTACCGTTTATTATGTCTAAGGATGATAATACGTTTCTGCAATTTCCGAATTCTTTTGTAATAAATATATCTGAAAATTATCATGTGTATAAAATTGATTATATCAGAATTTATTATTCAAACAGCAAAGCGTCGCAATATATTGAAGTTAAAAACGAAGATGCTCTTCTTTTTAAATTGCCCGGAAAATGCGATTGGCTTTATTGTTATGTTTCGGATTTTATGCACGGATATTTATATGTATATGACATCTCAAAAGAATCATTTTACGGTAATTTTGATAAAAACAGGGAAAGCGGCAATTATTACATGATGTCATTAATAGATGAATATGAAATATTAAATAAATATTCAAATATAAAAAGATACGGTCCATTACTGGAAATAAAATATAATAACAACGTTATAAGGTTTTGGGATTCTTTTCCCGGTGAAAAAGCAGGAAGACATCGTTATCTTATACTGGATTATTACGCGCAATACAATGAAATTTTAATAGTAAAACAATTTTGGGAAGGTTCTAAAACCTATATATATAATATACAGTCAGCCGAGTATGTATGTGAAATTGATGATACTCCTTATTTTAATGAATCAAGAGACGCTGTTTGTTCTTTTGTATACGGTTACGGAGATCCCGGCGTATCCTTAAAATTATTTCTTATTAAAGATGGAATTTATGAAAAAGTATTTTATGAAGATATCTCATTACATTACATCTCCTCAAAAAAAGGATTTTGGATTAATAATGATGAATTTCATATAGAATATACAGAAAAAAATTATGATTATGACATCAATAAAATGAAAGAAAAAAAAGTTGATTTATTGGTAAGCCGGAAAAATCCAAAATATGCGTTTGAAATAATTAAAAAATAAGGGTATACTTTCTTCATAAGGAGTAAAACCCGTGTTACAGAAAGAATTTCCTATTTTAGAATTTGATGAAGACAGAAATGCCATTATAAAACCATCGAATGTAATTCAACCTATAGACGGCATACCTGAAAGATGCGTATTATGTTTCTTTTCCGAGGCAATCGAAAAAGTCCTTGCGGAATATCCCCATCAAATTATTTCAAATTTTACATCAGAAGGAATAAATTTCCCTTTATATGAGTTGGATTATAAAAGCGAAAAAATCGCAATAATTCAGGCCGCCGTAGGGGCGCCTATCGCGGCGGGTCAAATAGAGGAACTTTCGGCTACGGGCTGCAAAAAAATCATCGCTTGCGGAATGTGCGGAGTTTTGCAAAAAGAATTAGTTGTAGGGCATTTAATTATTCCTATAGCCGCCGTCAGGGACGAGGGGACCTCATATCATTATATTAAGCCCGCGAGAGAAATAACCGCCAATGAGCGTATTGTACAGATAATAGAAAATACATTTTTGGAAAAAAAGATACCTTATATAAAGGCAAAAACATGGACAACAGACGCCTTTTACAGAGAAACGCCGCAAAAAATCGTACAGCGAAAAAGTGAAGGATGCGTTTCGGTTGAAATGGAAGCTTCAGCGTATATGGCCGCTTCACAATATAATAATGTTGAATTTGGTCAAATTCTGTGTTCCGGCGACAGTGTTGCCGGAGCAGAATGGGATAAAAGAGATTATGCCAAAAGAATTGACATAAGAGAATTTGTATTAAGGCTAACGCTTGACGTATGTTTAAAGATGTAAATATAGGGAGACTTCTAAATTGGAAGACATATATAAAATAGATAAAAAAAGAAAACTTGTTTACCGTATTATTATCGCGATAATAGGCATTTCACTTCTTGCGATTGGTGTATCTTTTATGCGTTACGCCGTATTTGGAGTCGATCCTGTATCATGCTTGAATATCGGTGTCGCAAACAAACTTGGAATAACATTCGGAACATGGCAATTAATATTTTGTTTCATTTTACTAGTCGGGGTATTTATTTTTAACCGGAGCAAGATAGGTTTTGGAACCGTATATATTATGCTCGCCGCAGGTTATACATCGGATTTTTTTCTATGGCTTTTCCAAAATATAAATTTCCCTGAAAATTTTTCTTTAATAATAAGAATAATAGCTTTTTTGTTGGGATTGGTCTTTTACTATTTGGGCGCGGCTGTTTATATACAGACAAATATGGGACTTGCGCCTTATGACGCGGTCGGAATAATAATTTCAGAAAAAATAAAAAGGCCGAATTGGTTCAGATGGATAAGAATAGGAACGGACGCTTTATGCGTAATTGGGGGCATAATGACCAAAAGCGACGCCGGAATAGGAACATTAGTATGCGTATTATTGGGCGGACCGTTAATCGCGTTATTCATAAAGTTAATAATGAAGATAAAAATATTTAAATTGATACAGGTATAAACTGAAAATTATCACATGGTAACGCGCCGCAAACCGCGTGCTTTTATCCCCGCCTTACTTCCTCTTTATAACGTCAAACCCGCAGTAGGGGACAAGCGCTCTGGGCAGGCGCACCGAACCGTCCGCTTGCTGGAAATTTTCCAAAAGGGCGATAATCGCGCGGGAGATGGCAATTGCCGTCCCGTTTAACATGTGGACAAATTTATTTTTACCGTCGTCGTCCTTAAAACGTATGTTAAGCCTGCGCGCCTGATAATCTGTGCAGTTTGAGGTGGAGGTTACCTCTCCCCATTCTCCGCCGTTGCGCCCGGGCATCCACGCCTCTAAGTCCCACTTGCGGTAAGCGGGCGCGCCCAAGTCGCCGGTGCAGGTGTCCACCACGCGGAAAGGTATGTTAAGACTCTCGAAAATTTCCTCTTCTATTGAACGCAGTTCCTCATGGAAGCGCCCGGATTCTTCGGGCAGACAGTAAACGAACATTTCAACTTTGGTAAATTGATGAACGCGGTAAAGCCCTTTTGAAAACTGTCCCGCGGCGCCCGCTTCCCTGCGGAAACAGTGGGAAAGACCTGCCATGCGGAGCGGCAGTTTTTCTTTGGGAAGGATCATGTTGGAATAATAGCCGCCAAGGGTGATTTCCGCGGTACCGACAAGGCAGATGTCTTCGCCTTCAATTTTGTATACATTGGACTCCGCTCCGCGCGGATTAAAACCTATGCCTTCAAGTATTTCCTCGCGCGCGATGTCGGGCGTAATAAACGGGGTAAATTTCTTTTTTTGCAGAATATCAAGCGCGTAACGCACAAGGCCAAGTTCAAGAAAGACGCCTTCGTTCTTAAGATAGTAAAATTTGGTGCCGGATACCTTTGTGCCGGAATCAAAGTCTATAATATCAAGGTCTTGCCCCAGTTTTACATGGTCGGCAGGCTCAAAAGTGAACTTGGGAGGATTGCCGACTTTCTTCACTTCAAGGTTGTCCTTGTCCTCTTTTCCAACCGGCGCGTCGGGGTGCGCCATGTTCGGGATTTTCCGCGCTTCAGTTAAAAGATTCTTCTCGACCGCAGCAAGCTCATTTTCCGCCGCCGTGATGTCTTCCTTTAATTTCTTTCCCTCTCTGATAAGAGCGTCCCGCTCTTCCTGATCAAGTTTGCCCTTCATGGCGTCGGCATTGGAATTGCGTATCTGCTGCAAAGACTGAAGATAGGTGGTAAGCTCCGTCCTCTTCGCGTAAAGACGCGCCACTTCCTGCGCGTCGGCCTTCATAAACCTGTCGGCAATGTTTGCCGAGACCGCGTGTAAATTTTCAGCGATAAATTTATAGTCTAACATAAGGGTATTGTAGCGAAAAAATAATATTTGTTCTACTATAAATTATGAAGGTTTTATTAATCTGCGATGATTATTGGCATCCCGGACAAGTTCCCGCCGAAGGCGTCGCCCCGCTTAAACAACAAGGTTTTCAATTTGACATTATTGCCAACGCTAACGATTTTTCGCCAGACTTGCTGCCAAAATACCCTGTCGTACTTTTATGCAAATGCGATGAAGTTTCGCGGGAAGACAAACAGCCGTGGAAGACAGAAGCCGTACAAAAAGCGTTTGTTGATTATGTTGAAGGCGGCGGCGGGCTTTTAGCTGTCCATTCAGCGACTGTAGCCGGAAAAAACACTGAAGCTTTGGACAAACTTCTCGGCTGCCGTTTCATTACCCATCCCAACGACTGCCCTGTCACAGTACAGCCGGTAAAATCGCACCCCGTAACAAGCGGCGTCGGAATGTTCCGCGAAAAAGACGAACATTACCGCGTGGATGTTTTCCCGGACGCGGATATCCTGCTTGCGTCATATTCGCCGCCGCAGGGAGAAGAAAACAAGTATCATGAAGATCCGTATCACAATACCGCGGAGTGTCTCTGCCCCGCCGGCTTTGTGCGGACTCAAGGCAAAGGCCGCGTCTGCGTGCTGACGCCCGGACATCATCTTGCGGTCTGGCTGAATCCGCAATTTCAGCAATTACTTGTAAACGCGCTAAATTGGTGCGCTAAAGCTTTGTAACTTTTCGTGCTACCCTGCCTGACCTAACATCGTAAACTCAAGAAAACAAAACCACGGAGGGCACAGAGTTACACGGAGTTTTTAGTACGAAAATCTTCTTTTCCTCCGTGAAACTCCGTGTCCTCCGTGGTAAAAATTCTTATTTATTTTTGTTTACCATCTAAAAATTCTACCGACAAGCGAATCGACTCGCCAATCGCACCCTCTATGTCATCGTCTTTTACGCCGAGAGGGTTGCATCCGTGAACTCTGTCGATATAGGTTTGAGCGCTTTGAATTTCCAAATATTTATATAAGTTAAATTTCCTTCCTATTTTATCGCCGTCTTTTCTCAGTATGCTTTCTAAATATTTTATTTCCGGTTTAATCAGCCAGTTGGGAATTGTAATTACTATTCTTTCGGGCATTTCCATATTTTTATGAACTATTGCGAGAAAATCTTTCCATGGCATATTGTAACAGCCTATAGGCCAGCGTTTCGCGCCTTTTGTCTTTTCCAAAGCGCCGGCAATTGCCTGCGCGGCCTGGTTTCTTGTTATCATTGTCGTTCCGCCTTTAGTATACATGGTAACCCACTTCATGCCGCGCAGTATTTTAACCAAGAGCGTCCACACAGGTTCGCGTTCCCGCTGTACGCCGAAAATATACGGAAATTCAAGAACGGCGACATTAAAGTTATCGCTTCCAAAAGACAAGGCCGCCTCTTCCCTCTCCACATGGCTTTTGACATACGGATGCCAATGGGACAATTTCAAACGCGGCCATTTTTTGTCAAAGTAGGAATAATAAGTGCCGCAAATTACAACGTGTTTCACCCCGCTCTCCCTTGCGATATGCAAAAGCCTTTCAAGCGGAGTAACATTAAAATTGTTAATGCTGTCGTCAACGCCGGCGGCAAAAACAAACCCCTCACAGCCTGAAAAACATTCACGTATTTCATCGTCGGAAAGCAAAAGGTAGTCCTTAAATTTTAATTCCATTTGCGCCGGAACATGTAACGGAATATACGCGCCTGTTGTAACAGGAGGCAAAGCTATAGCGCGAACTTCATGCCCGCGCTCAATTAACTCCCTCGCTGCCGCGCTCCCCAAATATCCTGTCCCGCCGATTATAAATACTTTAATATGCCGTCTCCGTGATTATATTATAACATATCTTTTCGTGTCTTTTCGTGTGGTTAGTGGTAAATTCTTTTCTTTTCAATTCCCTTACTCATCCGTATATATATAATTAACAGGAACCGCCCAAATATTTCTGCCGACTTGTACAAGTTCATTCCCGGTGTAGATAATGGCTCCTTTCTCAAATCTGTTTCCTACCGTCTCTTTCAAAGCGAGCATATTGGCGACGTCTTTTTCATTTATTGTAGCGTCAAGTTTTACCTCTATTCCGATTAATTTTCCTTTTGGATTTTCAATTACAAAATCTACTTCCTTTCCCTGATTTTGCACAGGATTATAATGCGATACATTATATGCCCCATGCGACTTTGCAGCCTTCATAATTTCCACAGCGATAAAATTTTCAAATATATGCCCCATTACAGATTTATCGTTTTTATTTATTTCTTCAATGTCCCCTTGCAGTACATGGCACAACAAACAGGTATCGGAAAAATAAAGTTTTTTCTGCCTAATAAATCTTTTGTTAAATTTATTTGGTTTTGACCATGAAGGCAGTTCAAATATCATAAAAGTATTACTACAGAGTGCTTTGTATTTTTCGTATGTTTTCGCGTCAAGCCCGGTTTCGTTCATTATATTGGTATTGTTCAAAAGGCTTCCGGCCCTCAGCGAAAGCGAGACAAGGAGCCGGAAAACATTATCGGGATTCTTTATGTCGGCAAGAGAGCGGACATCCCTCTGAAGCAATGTTGTAAGGTAATCATTAAACCACTGACGCCTGTTTTTCTTCCTGTCCAGCGCAATTTCAGGAAAAGTCGCCCCGGAAATTAATCCTGTTAAATCCGCCCTTGTAAATTTACGGGAAGCCATTTTATCGCTCCATAATTTTTCAAGAAAGTTAACTCCTGTTCCTTTTATTTCCGACGCTGAAAAAGGATACAGCGTTAAAACCGACAATCTTCCCACAAGAGCGTCAGTCAGCTTTGGCAGCGCAAATATATTCGCCGAACCTGTCAGCACATACATAGCGTGATTTTTCCCCGCAAGGCGGCTTTCATCTATAGCGATTTTAAAATAACGGAAAAGTTCCGGAGCAAGCTGTACTTCGTCAATAATATTGAGTTTGTTTTCCGGCATCTGACGTAAAAAACCTTTGGGATCGTTTCTCGCGAATAACAGCTGAGCAGGATCGTCGAAAGTAATATAATTTGTTTTATTTGCGGCGGATAAATTCTGAACAAGGGTGGATTTCCCGCACTGCCTCATTCCGTTTAAATACACAATAGGCCTTGTTTTTATTGTTTTCTTAATATCATCCTCAAGCTGTCTGTGTAAATAGGTCATTTTATCCTCCAATATTTTATGGTATCCTAATACCATATTATATGGTATCCTAATACCTATTTTATTGGATTTTGTTCCATATGTCAAGCAGTTATTAACATAAGAAAGATTTGGTCTGTTTAAAAAATTATTTGTTTTCTGAAGTCTTATTTTACCGATAACACGCTAGTACCGCGCTCAAGGGCGACAAGGCCGGTTCGCGCGAGTTCAAGGATTCCGTATGGGCGTAAGAGCAGCAACAGGCCGTTGAGTTTTTCCATATTTCCGGTGGCTTCCACCGTAATCGTAGTCTGAGAAACGTCAACAATGCGGGCGCGGAAAATATCGGTAATTTCCAAAACGGCTGGCCGCACTTTTTCATCCGCGCCTATTTTTATCAAAATGATTTCCCGGCGCAGACAGGCGGACGGTTCCAATTCGCGCACGGCGATTACGTCAATCAGTTTTTCAAGCTGTTTGACAATCTGTTCCAGTACCCGCTCTTCGCCTGTTACGGCAATTGTCATTCTGGAGATGGAAGGATCTTCCGTTTCGCCTACAGTAAGGCTGTCAATATTAAATCCGCGGCGGCTGAAAAGGCCGGATACCCTGCTTAAAGTTCCGGCCCTGTTTTCCACAAGTACCGAAACAATATGCTGTCTTAAATCCGTCTTGCCGCCGTTTGAGTTTGTCTTGCTCACGATTTCTTTCTGGGGACCGCGTCTGCTATCTGCTGGTTAATTGAGCTAAGCGCAGCGCGGACACTCATTCCCTTTTCCAGGGCATTCTGGTATCTGCCCATAGCCTGATCGCTTTCCGCCTGTTCCGCAGCGTCTTTGGCATTTTTAAAATCGCGGTTTATTTGAGCAAAATCCAGCTTTAACTGGTTGTAACGGGCGCCGTTTATATTTCTTTCAGTTTCTTCGATTGAGGGCTTTAATCCGGCTATCAGGTTTTCAGATTCGCTTCTTGCCCTTGCAAGACCTGTTTTTCCGTCGGCAATTGCCCTTTCCGCCGCGGTAACTGCCTCTGCCGCGTGGGTTTTTGCCGCGTCATAACGCTTGGAATCAAATTCAGTCTGCATACGCCGCAGTGATTCCTTTGCGCGTGAAAGGCTGCCGCCGCCGTATAAAACAGCCGCTTCGTCACTTTCCGCCCTAAAAACCGCTTCTTTTGCGCTGTCCATCTCCGCTACAGGGGGCTTGGCACAGCCTGCCAAAAGGGCCAAAACAACAAAACCGATTAAAATATATTTAAGCTTCATAACTACTCCTTATTCTAAGTATATTATATATTTCGTCATTTTTCTACATTATATAGAGCTTTTCTTATGAAACAGCCCCTTGATTAATATCCATTCTACCTTTATTTTCTATATATATGAAATTAGCCCGCTTCTTTAAGCTTTTACTCTTGATTTTTGAATGTTTGATATTCTTTTCAGCCCTTAATGTGATTCGTCTCAGTATTAATCAAGTCAACGTTCCGGGAATAACATTTATGGCGTCCGTATCCTTGTTCCCGCTGATGGCTTTTTTTATATTGCTGGACGGCGCGCGTTATAAGGTTTATATACCCTTGTTTATAGCGGGAAAATGCATTGGGATTTTATCCCTTTTTATCGAACGAGCCGGTATTTCTGATATTATTTCCAACGATAAGGCAACCGCATTGGGTTTTATGCTTTTTTATATTTTATCCATAGTTCTTGCTATATTAATAATTATCAGGGAAAAAAAGCACGTCGTCGGAATTCAAAATGAAGAAAAAACAGAAGAAAAAAAATCGGAGGTTGTTTAATGCGAGTTATTCCAATAGCGAGCGGGAAGGGGGGCGTTGGAAAATCCTTGGTTTCGGCGAATCTGGGGATAGCGTTCGCCCAGGCCGGAAAACGGGTGGTACTGGTGGACATGGACCTTGGGGCGTCGAATCTTCACCTTGTATTGGGACATCATTCGCCCCACATGGGCATAGGGACATACCTTAACAATACCAGATCCAATTTTGCGGATGTTATTACCGAAACCGATACGCGCGGCCTTAGGTTCATCTCCGGGGACAATGAAATACCCGGCACAGCAAACCTTTCCGTTAACCAGCGAAAGTCTCTTGTAAAACAACTGCTTGCCCTGAAAAACGATACCGACATACTCATCATTGATCTGGGAGCGGGCACTCATCAGTCTATTCTGGATTTTTTTCTGCTTTCCAATCAGGGCATTGTCGTCTCCGCCCCGTCGGTAACCGCCGTCTTAAACGCTTATGTCTTCCTGAAAAACGCTGTTTTCCGCCTGATGCATAATTCCTGCCTTAAAGGTTCTCCCGGGCGCATATATATAGAAAAAATCCGCAAGGACAGCGCCACGGGACATCATAAACTTTACATCCCCAAAATACTGCCGGAATTAAAAAAGCTCGATTATGAGTCTTATGTAAAATTTACTGAAAGAGTGGAAACATTGCGCCCTCGCCTGATAATGAATATGGTGGACGAGCCGAAAAACGCGGACGTCGCTATGAAGATACGGCGTTCCTGCGAAGAATACCTTGATTTAAAGATTGAACACTTAGGCATCATCTACCGCGATATGATTCAGGATACCGCCCTTGCCGCCAGACTGCCGGTAACGCTGTATAAACCGCAGTCTATTCTTTCTCAGGCGATTTACCGTATTGCCGACAAAATTTTGCAAAGCCCCGAAGATTCGTACACTCCGGACGACAAACAGATAGATGAAAGTTTTCAGGAAGCGGAACTTGAAGCGGAAATTGATTTTGACAGCAAGATGGATTATGTTGAAGACCTGCTTCATTCAGGCGCGATGAGCAACGGCGATTTAATTGAAACCGTTAAATCGCAGCAGCTTGAAATTTCCAAGCTTAGAAAAGAACTCAACTTTATAAAACAAAAACTGACGCGCGCCGCGGCGCAGGGGTTTAAGGGGTAAGTATGTTGTTATCAATTCCATTTCCTTCATGGCTTAAGCCTGAAATAATTCCCGGCCTGCCGGTGCGCTGGTACGGGCTTATGTACATACTCGCCTTTGGAACCGCGTATTTTCTGTACCGCAAACAAATTAAAGAACGCAATTTCCCCATGTCGGACGACGATTTGTCGAGTATGTTTTTCTGGGGGATAATTTCCCTTCTCGCCGGCGCACGGCTTTTCTCTACATTAATTTACCACGGCGACAGCACATATTGGCTTAAGCCGTGGCTTATTTTCTGGCCTTTCCAGGACGGAAAGTTCACGGGACTTCAGGGAATGAGTTATCACGGCGGCGCTTTGTTCGGAGTGCTGTCCGTTGTAATTTACGCGAAAGTTAAGCGCGTCAGTTTCAGGGAATTAAGCGATATGTACGCGGCAAGCGTCCCGCTTGGTTACACTTTCGGGAGGCTGGGCAATTTTATAAACGCGGAACTTTACGGCAGGGTAACGACAAGCCCGTTGGGAATGATCTTCCCCCACGCGGCGCCTCTTCCGACAAACGTAAATTGGGTAAGGGAAATCGCCGAAAAAGCCGGCATCGCGTTAAAAGGCGCCTATGTAAACCTTCCCCGCCACCCTTCCCAACTCTACGAAATGGTTTTTGAAGGCATAGTTCTTTGGGCAATTATCTGGTTTTTCCGTAACCGCAAACCGTTCAAAGGCTTCCTTGTGGGACTGTACTTCCTGGGTTACGGCTTTTTCCGCTTCATTATCGAATATTTCCGCGAGCCGGATTCCCATCTTGGATACCCCTTGGAATTTGTAAAAAGCGCCCTTCCGACCGCTTACAGCCACCCGCTCTTAAGTTTTTCAACCGGGCAGATTTTCTGTTTTTTAATGATTTTATTCGGCGTTGTATGGCTGATTATCGCATCAAAGCTTCCGGACGAGGATAATAAGGAAAATGTCGCCGCCAAAGAAGAATCTTCATCGGAGCGAAATAAACGGCGGAAATTACGGAAAAAGCTGAGATAGTATACAGTTTTTGCCTAACCCTCTTGAAAACCAATGACTTTATGAGATAATATAAAAATACTCAGGAGGAGCCATGACAATTGAAGTTATGCTGGAGCAAAGCGGAGTGCTTACCCTGCTTGGCATGGGAGTCGTGTTCGGTTTTCTGATAATTATGGTAATCGCCATAACCGTGGCTGGTAAAATAATCGGAAAATTTGTAAAAGAAGAGGGTGTTAAAACCACAGCCGCCCCTACTCAAAAATCGGGAGAAGTAACGGCCGCCATCGGCGCCGCTATTAATGAATACACAAAAAACCAATAATTTAGAAGGAAGGAAAATATGCCAAAAGTAAAACTTACCGATCTGGTGCTAAGAGACGCGCATCAATCATTATTCGCTACCCGTATGGTTACATCGGATATGCTGCCTATTTGCGACAAGCTTGATAAAGCCGGGTATTTCGCGCTGGAAGCCTGGGGAGGAGCTACATTTGACTCCTGTATCAGGTTCTTAAACGAAGACCCCTGGGAGAGGCTTAAAAGTTTGAAAAAGAAACTGCCCAATACAAAGATAATGATGCTTCTTCGCGGTCAGAATTTGCTCGGCTACCGGCACTATGCCGATGACGTTGTGGCGAAATTTGTTGAATATGCCGCGAAAGACGGCGTTGACATTTTCCGCATTTTCGACGCGGTAAACGATCCGCGCAATTTTAAAAAGGCAACAGAAGCGGCCAAGAAAACCGGCAAGCACATTCAGGCGACAATTTCTTACGCCGTAACTCCTTTCCATACAATAGAAAAATACGCCGAATTTGCCAAACAGCTTGTGGACATAGGCGCGGATTCGATTTGTATTAAAGACATGGCGGGCCTTCTTAAACCTTATGAAGGTTATAACCTTGTAAAAGCGATAAAAAATGTTACCGATTTGCCGATAGAAATCCACACCCACGCCACGACGGGAATGTCCGTGGCGACTCTTACCAAGTGCGCCGAAGCGGGAGCGGAAATTCTTGACACAACAATTTCCTCAATGTCGATGGGCACAAGCCACAGCCCCACGGAGACTATGGTAGAAATTTTCAGAGGAACCGAATACGACACAGGGCTTGACACAAGCCTGTTACTCGAAATTGCCGCCTACTTCCGCGAAGTGCGCAAAAATTACAAAAAATTCGAGTCCAGCTTCATGGGAGCGGATACCCGTATTTTGTTAAGCCAGGTTCCCGGCGGTATGTTGAGCAATCTTGAAAATCAGCTTAAAGAGCAGGGCGCATCCGATAAAATAGACGCCGTGCTTAAAGAAATCGCGGTTGTCCAGAAAGATTCAGGCTATCCGCCTCTTGTAACGCCCACAAGCCAGATTGTCGGAACACAGGCCGTATTCAACGTGCTGTTCGGCCGCTACAACAAGCTTTCAGGCGAATTCCAGGACTTGGTTGCCGGAAAATACGGCGCGTGTCCCGCCCCAAAAAATCCGGACGTTGTTAAAAAAGCGCTTGAATCCCTTAAAATGGAAAAAGAAATCACCCACCGCCCGGCGGATGATATTCCAGACGAATATACCAAACTTGAAGACGAGACCAAAAAACTTTTAGGCACAAGCTCGGTAACAACGGAAGACGTTCTCACATACGCCATGTTCCCAAAAGTCGCCCCGGAATTCTTCAAGAAACGCGCCAACGGCCCCGTGGTATTCAAACCGGAAGCCGACGCTCCAAAAGCCGCGGCTGCCGCGCCGGGACAGGCCGCGCGTTACTCTGTAAACGTGAACGGCTCCAATTACGACGTGGTTGTCTCTCCAGCCGGAACTGTAGCCGCCGTTCCCGCCGCTTCTTCAGCGGCGTCGGCAGCATCATCCGCTACCGCGGCTGGCGCTCCTACAGCGGGCGGAACGACAATTCCCGCGCCTGTAGCCGGAACGATACTCCGCTATGTCGCGTCAGAAGGCGCGCAGGTAAAATCCGGCGACACCGTGTTAATTATTGAATCCATGAAAATGGAACTGGAAATAAAAGCGACTTCGTCAGGCCCCATTCACTTCCTTGTTCCCACGGGAACGCAGGTCGCGGCACAGCAGCCTGTCGCGCAAATCGGCGGCGGCGCTCCGGCGGCGGCTCCCGCTCCTGCTCCAGTGGCAGCGGCGCCCGCTCCGGCGGCTCCCGCTCCATCAGGCGGCGGCGTTACAATTCCCGCGCCTGTAGCCGGAACAGTCCTGCGTTACGCGGTAAACGAGGGCGCAACTGTCGCCGCCGGCGATAATGTCGTCATAATTGAGTCCATGAAGATGGAACTGGAAATAAAAGCGACTTCGTCAGGAAAAGTTCACTTCCTTGTTCCCACCGGAACACAGGTTGCCTCACAACAGCCCATTGCCGAAATTATGTAAAGGAAGGAAAGATGATAAACCTTAAAAAAGACCCCATACTTGTCGTAAAATTTTGTTTGCTCGTTTTGATTTGCGCGTTTGCGTTTTCCTTTATCAGTTCCGCATTTAACGCAAGAGCTATGGCGCAAGCCGCAAAGTCAGCCGATGAACTTCCTTCGTTCAGGAATCCGGAAGGCATAATACCCAACAGCAAAGACCTGCCCCGGGTAAATTTTAAGGAATTTTTGGTAGAGTTAGCAAAAAGCACAGGCATCTACGCTTTTATCAACGACTCGGGCGAGAAATTAACTCCGTCCGGCATATCATTTGACGTATTCGGGTGGTATGAGCTTATTATGGTTTTGGTGGGCTTCGTTGTCATCTATCTTGGCGCGGCCAGAGGCTTTGAACCTTTATTGCTTGTTCCCATCGGCTTCGGAATTGTGTTTGCCAATATTCCTTTTGCCGGAATGGGCGACGCTCCTCATGGTTTTCTGCACATTATTTACGAAGGCGGGGTTGGAAATGAATTTTTCCCGCTGATAATTTTTATCGGCATAGGCGCGATGACGGATTTCGGCCCGCTTATCGCAAACCCGAAAACCGCGTTGTTGGGAGCGGCGGCGCAGTTCGGCGTTTTCGGCACTTTGTTTTTTATCAGTCTTGCCAACTACCTTCCCAATGTCGCTTTCAATCTTAAAGAAGCCTGCGGCGTGGCGATAATCGGCGGAGCGGACGGCCCCACGACAATTTACATCGCGGCAAAGCTTGCCCCCCACCTTTTGGCGACGGTAGCGGTAGCGGCATATTCCTACATGGCCCTAGTGCCTATGATACAACCGCCCATCATGAAACTGCTTACATCACAAAAAGAGCGGCTTATCAGAATGAAACAGCTTCGCCCTGTTTCCAAAACAGAAAAAATCGCGTTCCCGATCATTGTATTTTCGCTTGCAATTCTTTTAATTCCGGCGGCGGCCCCTCTTATAGGCTGTCTTATGTTCGGCAACTTTATCCGTGAAATAGGCGTAGTGGAAAGGCTTTCAAAAACAGCCCAGAACGAACTGATGAATATCGTGTCGATGTTCCTGTCCTTAGGCGTAGGAAGTCAGATGACCCCGGAAAAGTTCCTTAACCCCTCGTCATTAATCATCGTAGTAATGGGTCTTCTTGCCTTTGCGATAGCGACCGCCTCTGGCGTTCTGGTAGCGAAGTTTATGAACCTGTTTCTTAAAGAAAAGATCAACCCGCTCATCGGCTCCGCCGGCGTATCCGCGGTTCCAATGGCGGCCCGTGTTTCAAACAAAGTCGGTCTTGAGTACGATCCCGGCAACTTCCTGTTAATGCACGCAATGGGCCCGAACGTAGCCGGCGTAATAGGAACGGCAATAGCCGCGGGCGTTATGATAGCGGTTTACGGAAGATAAGATTCAAAGATTGGTACACGAAGACATCTCACAAAGGCACAAAGATCACGAAGATCACAAAGTTGTTGTCCGAAAGATCTTCTTTATTACGATATTCTCGTAATACGATAAAATAAGAAAGTAAAAAGAAAATCCCACGTACATAAACTTTGTGATCTTTGTGCCTTTGTGTCTTTGTGTGAAATTAATTGGGGTAAATTTCAAGCGTTCTCTTTTAACACTTTCAACTCTCTCATAGTACGGAGCTTCCAGACGGCTTTTTCCTGAATTTGCCTTACTCTCTCGCGGGTTATCCCTAAGTACTTGCCTGTTTCTTCAAGGGTAAGGGGGTTTTCTCCGGTTAAGCCGTAGCGAAGCTGGATTATTTTCATTTCTCTTTCAGATAACTGCGAGAGGATATCGCTCATAGTCTCCTGCAAGGTCATGGAAAAAACCATTTCAAAAGGTTCGGCTCTTACGTCGTCTTTTATAAGTTCCGCTAAGCGGGTCATGTTTCCGTCGTCTACGATAGTGTCAAGGCTAGTCGTCTCCTGCGAAAGTTTTACAATTTCTTTAACCTTGGAGACCGGGACTCCCAAATATTCGGACAGTTCCTGTTCATTGGGGTCGCGGCCTAAATCCTGCGTTAGCTGTTTGGCGACATAGTAGCATTTTTTAATAGTGTTAAGCATGTGAATAGGTATGCGTATAACGCGCCCCTTGTCCGCTATGCTTTTAATAATTGCCTGCCTTATCCACCATGTGCCGTAAGTCGAGAAGCGGCAGCCTCTTGTGTAGTCAAAGCGTTCTACCGCCTCGATAAGCCCTATGTTCCCCTCGTCGATCAAGTCCAGAAGAGAAAGCCCGCGGTGCTGGTAATTTTTCGCGATGCTTACAACAAGGCGCAGGTTGGAATTTATCATTTTATTTTTATAGAAAAGAAGGGCGCGTTCAAGCGCGGCGGTTTCTTCGCTGTTGTCAATTTCCTTTTTCTTCTTTTCGTTTTCCAGCGTTTTTATTTTGTTTCTAAGGCTGATAATTTTCTCGCCTATATTCTGCTCTTCCTGCAGTGTTAAAAGGGGAAACATTGAAATCTGCTTGAAATACAAAGCAAGCGGATCCGACTCTTTAAAAGGTTTGGGTTTTTTATGAACTTTTTCGGGATGTTTCCGGGTACGTTTCCCGGCTTTTTCTACTTCTACTTCCATACTCTCCTCTTATGTTCTTGAATTGCCGCCGGCAGAACTGCCGCCGGTTGAACTACTGCCGGCCCTTGGGGCTTTAGCCGGATCTATCGGAATATCATTACGAAACACCATAAAAAACAACTGGGACTTTTCGGAAACGGCGTTTACGCCCAATTTACCAAGCTCTGTCCCCGGCGCTATTTTATCCCCGACATTTACAGACAGGGTGTCGCAGCCGCCGTACATATAAAAATATCCCCCCGAAACTTCCACAATCGCCACTTTGCCGAATTTCCGCCAAGGCCCGGCTGAAATCACCCTGCCCTGTGTCAGGCTTTTAACCGCCTCATTATTTTCGCCCTCTACGATTACGCCCATCTGGCCTGTCATATACGAGATTTCCTTTGCTTTCACCGGCCAGCGCAGGGCAAGAATCCCCGGAACAACGGGACTCGCGTTTTTATCGGGAACTGGGTTTGCCGCCGGCGGCTGAACAGGCTGGGCAGGTTGAACGGTTTGAGCGGTATTTGTAACGGGCTTTCCCGGAACTTTCACGGTATCGCCCGCTTTAATTACCTGATTATCAGAAAAATTGTTTATTTCACGCAGTTTCTGAAGGCTGATATCATGCTTTTTCGCTATGCTGAAAAGCGTGTCTCCCTTTATTACGACATAATCGGCCAATTTCTGAGCCGGGGGATTCGTTGTAATCGTAATATCAGAAAAAGCGGTTGAAGGTATAGTAAGTTTCTTGCCCGTTTGCAGTTTGGAAGGATCGCTTATGCCGTTAGCCTTCATAAGCTCTTCGGGGGTAACTTGGTAAAAACGGGAAATGGAATAAACAGTATCGCCCTTTCTTACCACATAGATCAACTCTTCCGCCGCGAGCCGTCCCGAGATTAGGACGGCCGCAAAAGCAAACAGGCAAATAATTTTATTTAGAGAGTTCACGGCTCTTAATTATCGGCAGAATTCCGCAATTTCCTCACTGTATAGGCGGGGATTTATGCTTTTTGGGGTAAAAACGGGGAGAATGGCATACATCTTCAAGCGCATACGGGACATTTTTTCGAGTAAATATACCTCATATATAGCGTACCACATCAAGTGGGTACGCTGCTTTACAATATGTCTTATATATAATACAATTATTCTATGTACGAGATTAAGACTACCGAGAAATTTGACACATGGCTTGGTGGTATAAGCGACGGTAAAACTCAAAAAATTATCGTTAAACGCATTAGAAAAATGTCTCTAGGTACGCTTGGTAAAGTAAGATCTCTTGACGACGGTCTTTTTGAAGCAAAAATATACTATGGTCCTGGATACAGACTGTACTTTGTCAATAAAGGTAAGAAAATCATTGTACTGCTATGCGGCGGCGAAAAATCTACCCAGAGCAAGGACATTAATCAAGCCAGAAAACTGGCGAAGGAGTTATCATGAAATTTTGTTTCATGTTTGATTTTACTGCGCGGCTATTCCGCAACGCAAAATAGGAGTTTTATATGCTTAAAACCAGAAAATTTGAAGTTCTTGACTATCTAAAAACTGAAAAAGACATTGAAGAATACCTTAATGTCGTGCTTGAAGAAGGGGATTATAAATTCCTTCCGGTTGCCCTTGCCGACATTGCTCGCGCCCGCAAGGCAATGACCAGCGCGGCAAAAGCCGCCGGAGTAAGCAGAACTAATTTATATCAATCCCTTTCCGAAGACGGGCATCCGGCTTTCGAAACAATCGCAAAAGTCGCCCAATCTCTCGGCTACCGTCTTTCACTGGTTCCTGTATCTAAACTTACAGTCAGAAAAGCAAAAAAGAGTATAAATTCCAAAAAAGCTAAAATGACTGTGTAGTTTTTGGGTGATAGGCACTTTTTGCGTTTCCAGTTACGCTAAAACCGTTTCGGTAGCAAGGGCTTTTTTTCGTATTGCTCTACATTCGGCGATTTGCCTTGACAGTTCTTCTTTTTCTTCTTCAGTCCATTTTCTGCTGACAACTTGCAGTTCGTCGTTGTCCAAGACTTTCATAAACCAGTCAAAGTCTACTTCTTCTTTCGTGTCTAACCACATCATGATTCTGCCTCCGTTTCGGGAAAATATTTATTCTGCAATACCTGTGAGTCTTCTTCAAAAATAGCCATTCTTCGGTCGCTTATCAGTACCGCACCCAGCGTTTTTTGATAATGAGGGATAAGGGCGGTTTTCGGCTCAAAAGCGATAATGCCGCCAAAACCATAATCTTTTGATATTTTACAGCCAAAAGCGGTCAAATTACCACATATTCCTATATATTTCTTATCTTTTCCTCTGTTAGACGGTGCATTTTCTATCAGATGCATGAACACATGATCTCTCCGTTTTTCAAGCGATACCATGCCTTGTATGGTTTGCGGTTCTTTTTCGGTAACGAGTTTATACACTTGACGTTCAGGTTCGGAAAGCTCCTGTTTCCAGTCAAAAAGCCAGCCGTTCTTTTTTGTTACTTCCCCCAAATCAGCTTTTGTTACCGGCAAGACAAGGGTGTCAAGCGTTTCGCCTGTCTCGGCGTTTTCGATTGATTCGGTGATTTTGTCTATTTCAAAATCAAGTTCCATGTTTAGAGTATGCTATGTTTTACATTTTTTCGCAATGAGCCAAAAAAAATCGCCATAAAGAGCGACTGTTTTGGCTGTTAATTCTATGCTTGACGCTGTTGCGTCACTTATCGGATTTATGTTATATTTCCAGAATGAATATGGAACACTTTGACCGAATAACTCATAATCCTGCTGTAATGGGGGGGTAAACCCTGTATCCGTGGTATGAGGGTAACGGTCGGCATGATAATAAACCAGATTGGCGCAGGTCATTCCATTGAGGAAGTTCTCGCCAACTATCCCTATCTTGAAAATGAGGATATATTACAGGCTCTTCAATATGCCGAATAGCAATTTGGGTGACAGGCACAACATCGTAAACTTAAGAAAAAGAGTCAACGAATTACACGAATATTTTCGAATAAAAACTAGAATTTTCTTGAATTATTCGTGTTAATTCGTATTATTCGCTGATAATATCCTTAAGTTTATGATGTTATGACAGGCACCTTTTGTGTTACCTAGAATATTTTTACAGTCCGTATTTATTCAAAATTCTTCTCTTGATGTTACTAATAAAATCCAAGAGGTAATACTAAGAGCGCCAAACCCGCCAACAAGTATTCTGGAAACAACACCCCCAGATTGAACTATACATACAATAACATCTATAATAAGAATTACAAACAGTATTATTGCAAAAATTATAGAAGGGTCACTCGAAAAAAGAAACATTGAAAGGAATATTAAGTGTATTATTAACATAAAAATTAAATTAGAAATCCCTACTTTTTCAATAATCAATGAATTATAAAGCAAGATAAGAGCAAGCACCGCAAAAACAACAGATAGACCACGACCAATTTTAAGACGAGGTGCTCTCTCTCTGTTCTCTCTTTCTTGAATTTCCCTTTGTTCGCGTTCTTTTTCATTTCGTCTTTCAATGTCTGCAATAAGGGCATTCCTAAGCTTTTCGTCCTTATCAATTGCATCAAATAATCCTGTTTTCGACAAAAAATCTTTCGTGTTTTGCATGGCGGAAGCTGAATAATATTGACCATCCGGTCCTTTAACAAAATCGTCTTTGTTAGAATCTTCGTATGCGGAACCGCTCCCGTATTCAGGAGAACTTTCGCTGCCTCCGCTTGAAGCGCCGCCGCTGTTACTGTTTACAGGTTCCAAAAACTCCGCAATATTTATAATATCACCCAATCTGGTTCCATATGTGTCAAATATATAATCTCCCCTAATTTCAAACTTTCTGGTTCCATAAGTATCGAATATATAATCGCCCCTGATTTCATATTTTCTATTGCCATACGTGTCAAAAATATAATCTCCTATAATTCTGTAAGCAACATTTCCATACTTGTCTCTAATGTCCATCGTGTTATTCTCCTTTTTCTTTCATCCATTGAAAGAATTTTACCTTATCAAAGAGAAGTTGGCAAGAAAGAATTGCCGCCACGAGCTACAATTCTCCCATACATGAAAAGGCACACGCAAAGCTCTACTTTGGGTAAAATACTCCCCCGTGCGCTTGAAGATGTATGCCTATTATTTAAGACTGAAAAAAATCCCTCTCCAGGTAATAGCCGAGCCTACGCGAAGCCCTGCCGGTGATCTCGGCGTGGATCGCCTACAATGCCATGCCAAAGCATGCGTAGAATAATGTCACGGCCGCTAAGCACCGGCAGGGCTTCGCGTAGGTCGGCTTTTACATAGAGTGATAATATTTCTCGTTTTTAAAACATTTAGGCATACATCGTGCATCACTCCGGGTATATTCTTTTTTTCCTAAAATACCAGTAAACTAATCTCGGAGGGTAAATCCATGAGCGACTACAAAAGACCAAGCTGGGACGAATACTTCATGGAAGTATGCGAAGCCATTGCTAAAAGAGCGACCTGCGACAGGGGACGCTCGGGCTGCGTAATCGCGAGAAACAAGCAGCTTTTGGTAACCGGCTATGTCGGCGCGCCGACAGGGCTCCCCCACTGCGACGAAGTCGGGCATCAGCTAAAAAAGATGGTGCATGAGGACGGCAGGGAAACTACCCATTGCGTCAGAACCGTCCACGCCGAACAAAACGCGATTTGCCAGGCCGCCAAAATGGGGATTTCCATCGACGGGGCTACCCTCTACTGCCGCATGACGCCGTGCAGGACTTGCGCCATGTTAATCATTAACTGCGGAATAAAACGCGTCGTATGCCAGCGCCGCTACCATGACAGCGAAGATTCGGAGGAAATGTTTAAAAAAGCGGGAGTTATGCTGGAACATTTAATTGATGAAGTTCAGCAATATGAGAAGCAATGAACAAAATTAGGTTGACTCAAGAATAATTCTGTATTTTAAGTAAATTTCTTCAAGCGTATGCAAAGGCCCGGGTGCGGAAACTTTTTTTCTAAGCAGGCAGGTATCGCGCCTTTCAACGAAAAAGTCGTAAATAGCCCGCGGATCGTTTTCATTTACCACCGAATAAACCGGTTTGGAATCCAGATAAGTGCGGACTTCGCTGTAATTTACAGCCGTTACCCCGTAACGTTTTAATCTGTTTCTAACCTGTAAAATTTCCTCATAAGTAAGGCCGAAAAGGAACTCTTCCAACGCCCATCTTGTTTCATCATTAGTGGATTCCTCTTTTAAAAAATCTTCCCATTCGGTATTGGTATCCATACTAATTGAAATCCTCAGCAATTCCATGTAGCCGTCCATAGTCCCGAAAATCGGCGGCGATGAATCTCTTGCTGTCCAAAGAGAGGAGAGCGCCATAAGATGGCGGATACTGCGCTGGTCCGTACCGCTGTCCCAGAGTAAAATTAAATCGTCCGCAAGCCTGTTTTTTGTTGTGTTTGAAAACGCGGGGTCTTCCAGGCAGGAAAAATATACTTCTTCCGCCATCAATGTAAAAACTATGGAAAAGGAAATATCTCTGGCCGGAATGTGTAAATCCTTGTTTTTTCCGGCAAGCTTTGACAGCAAAGCAAAAGCGTGAAATTTCGCGATTAAGAAACTGCGTAAAGCCGCTATTTTGGAAGGAATCCGCAGCAGGTGGGACGCGGAAGAAAAAGCAAGCAGGGACTCGGTAAGATGATGCTCGTCTATCAGAATATCCCTTACATATTTTGTTTCTTTTATTGAAGGGTAGTCAAAAACCGCGGCCCCCAAATTTCGCAGGCGCCGGAACCTCTCATGAAATATAGTATAATATTCCGAGTTTTCTTCTTTGAGCCACTCTTCTGCTTTTCCGACAAGAAGCTCTTCTTCTTCTGTCAGAACAAGTGCTGAATGCGTCGGAGTAGATATCATAGGTTAATGATATCATAAAAACAAAGAAAAATCAAAATAAATATTTTTATTAATTAATAGCTTGTATAAATCGAAAAAACATGATAAAATGCCGATGATTAATTAAAAGATGAAACGCATTTTACGGAATACGGTTGTATTTTTTACAGCAATGCGTTAATCTTTATTGTCGCACTGTCGGCAACCTAAAGGCTGCCTTGCTTTGTTCATCTTGGCATGGCTTTTATTGGTGCTCTCGACGTGCGGCATTAAACACCCACACGGCTGCGCCGTGCGTTTGTTTGTCGGGGGGTGCACCGGTTTCGACCGGTACGTCTTCGGGGTATAGACTGCAGATGGAGCGCCCATCTCCTGATTGGGCAAAAATTTAACTGCCAACTACGACAGTTACGAATACGCCTTAGCTGCGTAATC
>Ga0268262_10000657_pt1 | contig 44723 bp, 41 predicted proteins | sample TergutNc150P3_FD_190354 | JGI IMG/M metagenome (GOLD analysis project Ga0268262, IMG submission 190354) | Nasutitermes corniger P3 segment gut microbial community from laboratory colony in Florida, USA - Nc150 P3 (SPAdes) (version 2) | ecosystem: Host-associated > Arthropoda: Insects >...
ATCAAAACCGCAGTAAAAATCGGGTGGCGGCTTTTGACAATCGTCCATGTGTTGTTTATCTTTTGTACAATTTTATTCATATAGTCTCCTTTTTATAAAATTTCAATAACGATTTACGCATCATCGGTTTTACATAACCGGAATGAGTACCCTCGAATATTTCATAATCTATTGTCTTTATTTTATTCTTTTTTGATCTTTGTAAGAAATAATTTATATTTTGTATTATGTCGCCGTATTCCTTATCGCCGGCGGTTAAATATATTTTCTTTTTCAGTTTCTTCTCCCTTTTAAAATAATCCTTCTCAATATCACCGTACTTCCAATTTGATTGATTATTCATCATAAAAAAAGAAGGGCTTGCTATTACATAGTAATTAAATGGCTCATTTTTATATTTATCATGGCTGAATACGGCGTAGTATACAAACAAGCCGCCCAAAGAATGACCCATTAACGCAGAACGCTTGCAGTCTATATTGTAAAGTTCTCCCAAATAAGGCGCAAGATTATCGGTTATAAAGTTAAGAAAAAGATCGCTTTTTTGGGCCAACTCAACAATACGTGTTTCCGTTTTTTCTGCGTTTATCCCGTAATTGTAACCGATACTTACCATTATTATATCTTCAATTTCCCCGTTAACCATTAAGGGCCTAAGTTCTGCATGATCGCTTAACCGCCAAATTCCATCAGTCATCATATACATGGGATATGATTTATTTTTATCATAGTCAGGCGGCAAGGTTATATGAATAATGTACGTGCTGTCAAGTTCTTCATCGTACACCGACATTTCCTGAATATACTCCGCAGCATCTGCGACTTCGCTGTAATATTTTTGATTTTCAGAAACTGCGCCGAATACAACACTTTCTCTTTCAACAGACGACATATAGTTTGTCAGTTTTTCTGTGCTTTCATCATTATGACAAGAAACAAGAAAAGTTATTACCGGTAAAAAAAGAACAAAGGTTGTTTTCTTCATATTATTTCCATTATAAAACATTATAAATACTTTGACGCCTCTTTTATACTTAATTTATGAAGCTGATTTTTATATTTATTAATAAAACTTTTAACCCATTTTTTATTGGTTTTTGAATATTCTCTTTACCGGAACTCAATTAAGCCAACTATTACCGTCAGAAACACACCATAACATTACCATATCTAATTTACCTTCATTGTATTTTTGCTCAAACATATCAAATAATTCACGGTACATTTTAGCTTGAAGCGTTAAACGTCCTGTTAAGCGCAGTAGGAGCTTACGCCGTTATACAATTCAGTTAAAATATTATTTTTTTCTTGTTTCATATTTCTGAAATCCGTGTCCTTTAAAGTCAACATCATAACTAGCGGCTCGGGCACAGTAAACAATCTCATCAATAGCGCCATACAGATTTGATATTATGAGGATAACAACGGACCACCATGGCACATCACGAATGAATGCCCAGAATCCTACTCCAATATAACAGCCTACAGCAAAAGCCTTCTGCGGGTAAGAGTGCAGCATATTTGCGACACCAAAGAATTTTTTCGCATAAAGATTCATGCTTAATTTATTAGCTGAACAGAAAATTAATAGGCCGATGTAAAGCCATGTTTGAAAATCCGTAAGGTTATCGGACGCAAATTTGACAAAGACGATCGCCGCGGCAATTACCAGTAGTACTGTGTCGCTGAAGGCATCCAAGAAAGCGCCGATGTCACTTTTTACGTTAAATTTTCGGGCAATTGTACCGTCAATTGTATCTGTTAAAACCAGAAAGAGGTATACGATTAACCAAATCCAGGGGACCGCCTTGAAGTGACTAATGTCTTTCTCAAAATTCATCACGAAAAGAAGTGAAAAAGAACCGAAAAGGCGAATAAGAGTCGCAATATTCGGAAGGTATTTTTTTATTCCGGTGGTTTTTATATTTTCCATAGCGCAGCCCTCCAAACTAATTTCCTTAATATAAATACACTATTATTTCGTATTTTTGTCAAGTTATTTCCCAATTATTTTAAACCAATTTAGCCCCTATTTCGCCTAACGTTTCGGCTGTTTACGACGGTTTTGCGGTTACGATAAGGAACACAAAATGTTCCGGCAGCCGTAAAACTGCGGCGGAGAAAAACAGCATAAAGGGCGTTCCAGCGCCTAGCACACGATCGACTGCGCTTTTTTATTTATAATATTATAATTCAGAACTCTTAAAAATACCATACGAAATAATGGCAGAAATTATTAACATAAATATACTTAAAATAAACCCATAAAATAAAAACAAAATGTAATGATTGGAGAAATATTGTAAAATTTGCCCTATAGTTTCAATAAAATTAGTTTTTTCAGATAAAAACGTAACAAGAAAAATTAAAAGATATAAAGGCAGTGTTATAAATATATAGGATTTGGAAAAACCAACCTTATAATAAATTGGGTACGAAATACTAACTGCAAAACAATAATAACAAAAAGAAAACGTTATTGATAAAGATAATGTAAAAACATCTATTTGCTGTTTTGAGAATGTTGCTATTATACACGCCAAAATTATTGAAATTATCAAATTTACTATTCCTGAAATAAACCCGTATAAATATCTTCCTGTAATGATTTCTCTTCTGTGAATTGGCAATATTCCGTATAATTTTTCACAATTATTTTTCTCAATTATTGAGAATGTTAATCCGCTGAAAGATACACAAAAAAACATAATTAGAATAATTGATATTATCGGCTGGGTTAACAGCCCAAGTAATATTGATATAAAGTAAACAACAATTATTTTAGAATATGCTGTTTTGACGGTAAAATAATCTAACTTTAAAACCTGAAATATGCTATTCATATTTATATATTCCTTTACTAATATAAATAAGTATTTCATCAATGGTTGGTATTCCGTTTACAATCTCTTTAGGAATATCCTGCAACACGGAGGATTTAATCATACCGGCAAATACTGATTGATTTATTGTTAATCCTATAATATTATTTTTTAATTCAGCAGATAAAATATCAGGGCTTCCCCTTACCACAAAATAATTATTTATAAGGTCGCTTGTTTTACCGGAATAAAACAGTTTCCCGCGATCAATTAGCGTAATATAATCAGCAGCTTTTTCTAAATCAGATGTAATATGAGTGGAAAATAAAATGCTCCTCTCCCCATTGGCTATATATTCCTTGAAAATATCCAAAAGTTCATTCCTTGCAACGGGGTCAAGGCCGCTGGTTGGTTCATCAAGAATAAGAAGTTTGGCATTATGGGACATTGCCGCAGCAAGCATCAATTTAATTTTCATTCCTCTTGATAACTCTTTTATTTTTTTATTAAAAGAAAGATTAAACTTATCCAAATATTGCCTGTATAATTTACTGTCCCACAATTTATAAAATTTCCTTATTGCATTTTCTACGTCTTTAATTTTCCACATTTCTATAAAGAAAAGATCGTCAAATATTATTCCTAAATTTTGTTTGATTTCCATTTCATTGCTAATATTATCCAGCCCAAACATTTTAATTTCACCGCTATTTCTTTTTAACATATTCAAAATCAAGCGAATTGTGGTGGTTTTTCCGGCTCCATTTTGTCCGACAAAACCCATTATAGCTCCGGCAGGCAAATTGAAAGAAATTGAGTCTACTGTAAAACTTTTAAATATTTTACTTAGATTATTTACTTCAAGAATATTATTCATATTATATTACTTTATAACATAATAAATTTATTGTCAATTTTATTTTTATATGTTTTCCGTATTTGTGCGCATTGCACATAACGTTAAGACTGTATGTTTAATTTTTATCCATAAATGATATGCTATTTATTACTTCTTCTAACTTAGGTAATAATTCATTTCGCTGAGCATTATTATTCGCATTTAGAATTATTATTAAACAATTATTATTATATCGAGTAAAAACAAATGTTTCAAATCTGCCATTTGGTAAATTAACATTATATGTTAAATATAATGTATCAGATTTCTTATATCGCTTGTCTATTCTCTCCGTTTTTGCTCCATTCATTATATATCCGTTAATATCTTCTTGAGCAAATTTTATTAATTCATCATCTGATGAATTATTTAAAGTAAATGTAACTATATAAATTATCGGAGTATTATTTTGAGCGCCGAATATTTTACCTTCCTCATAAAATAATCCAAAAATACCCTGCCGTGATAATGATTCTGAATCCATAATCCAACCAACAGGAGCTGTAACAATAAATGCATAATTTTGACCGTAGATTATTCCGCCTATATTATTTTCCTGCGTAAAAACAAAATTTATCCAAAAAGTTAATAAAACAATTAATATTGTTTTTCTTTTCATATTAATCTCAATAAATAATTTATATATCAAAATATGGTTTTGTCAATATTAATAAAAATATTTAGGATATTTAAATTATAAATTGCTCATACTGACGCTATACACGCTTGCAGCCGTTAAGGTTTTTATTTGAAACCGGGTCTGTTTATTACCGTTATTTTCCGTTATATTGATTATGGAGGAGAACAACAATGGAAACAAATAAAAAACCGTATTTCAAAAAAATCAGTAAAGGGTACACTTTTAAGATTTTACTTTTAATAGTTTTGGTACTGTTGATGCTCATTCCGCTGGCGATGATTCGGGGTATGATAGATGAACGTAAATGGACGGCGAATTCCGCCGAAGAGGAAATCATGAAAGCATGGGGCAGCCATCTGCTGGAAGCCGGACCGTTCATAGTGATTCCCGGCGTTAGGACGGATGAAGTCCGTACCAAAACGGAATCTTCCGGTGAAAAAATTGAACAGGTTAAACATTCTTTTAACTTTGTGATAACGCCTCAGAAACTCAATATCAAGACAGATTTTAAAACAGAAATACGCAAGCGGGGAATTTTTTCAGTGCCGCTTTTCTCAAGCGAACTTTCGCTTTCCGGCACATTCAATCCTGACATGGCGCTGGCTTCATTATCACCTAACGAGGAGCTTATCTTTGCGCAAGCGGAACTGGTTATAGCGCTTTCAAGCCAGAAAGGAATCAGAAGAATCGAACAGGCGTTTTGGAATAACCGCGAGCTGTTTTTTCAGCCGGGAAACCAGTGGATTAATTTTTCTTCCGGCATCAGTAAATATGATTATGATGTAGAAGCATATTTGCATCGTCTGAACGGCGGTATTCACTCAAGCATCCCTGATTTTAACACAGCATCGAAATTTGAGATTACTATCGCCATACAGGGCGGACAACTGGCGCGTTTTATGCCGGTAGGGCAGGATACCCATGTTGAAATTTCCGCAGACTGGGCTTCGCCGTCTTTTCAGGGTTCTTTTCTTCCCGGCAATTCAACCATCACAGATTCCGGTTTTGATGCGGTTTGGGACATCAGCTACTTGAGCCGTGATATTCCCCTGTTTTGGAAAATTGAAGGTAATGAAACCTATGATTATACGAGTTCAATGTTCGGTGTAAATTTTTTCCGCGCTATTAATGCCTACGCGCTTAATACCAGAGCTATAAAATACGCTGTTCTCTTTTTAATAGTTCCGTTTTTAACTTTGTTTTTGCTTGAGATGTTTGCCAAAATACGGATTCATCCCGTACCGTATCTGCTTTCTGGAATTGCTAATATTATTTTTTATCTGCTCCTGCTCTCGCTTTCGGAACAGATGTCGTTCTGGCTTGCCTATACTCTGGCGGCAATCGGAGTGTCGGCAATGATTACGCTGTATTCCCGCTCGCTTCTGCCGTCATGGAACAAAAGCTGGTACATGGGTCTGGTTGTGGCGATTTCGTATGTGCTTCTGTATTCGGTACTGAACGCCGAATCCTACGCTCTGCTTATCGGGTCAATAGGAGCGTTTGCGGTAGTCGGGCTGGTTATGTTTGTTACACGTAAACTTGATTGGTATGGGAGCGAAGAAACGCACGAAGGCCTATAGAAAAAGCTGAAAAAGCCGGACATTATTTTAATATGTCCGGTCAGCATTTGAAGCATTAGACTTGTTCGACAACTTGGTTAGTTGTCTCACAAGTCTTGCATTTTTTCGGGCTAAAGTAAACTTTAGCCCTGCAAAAATGCTTTTTTATATGGAAGTTGTTCAGAAACTGAAGTTTCCGAACAACTCTATTAGAAATTTTCATAACGTTTTAATATTCCTTCCGCAACAATTCTTCTTGATGAACGCATATCCATAGCCTGTTTTTCTATGTGCCGATGAGCTTCCTGCTCACTCATGTTCATGCGTGATATTAATGTACATTTTGCGCGGTCAATAATGCGTATATCTTCAATTTTTTGTTTAAGCTGCGCATTTTCGGCCTGTATCCGTTTTATCCTGCTTTGAACCGATTTTGCAAGCAGCAGCGCAGACCAAAAAAGGGCTTTGTCCACAGGTTTTGAAATGGTCATAACGCCGTCTTCCTCACAGACAGCGGATATTGAGTCAAATAATTCGTTCTTTACGAGAAGCAGCACTTGCGATATACCTTTGGAAGCGACGTACTGGGAAAAACTTTCGCCGGATTCGTCGCGAAGCGGCGCGTCTACAATTACCAAATCGAAATCTTTTTTAAATATAAGCTGACGGGCGCTGTCGCATGATTGCAGGGAACTGATTTGATGAATGGAAGCTGCATTTAATAACCCTGTAAAGAAAGCGGTGTCTTTTTCTGAGTATGAAACTATTAAAGCGCTTTCCATATATCGCTGCCTCTTTATAAAAAGTATAGATACCTATGAGAACAACATACCCCGTCCCTTTAGGGCGGGGTTATTGATTTCCGGAATTCCTTTCTATATTTAAATTATAAAGGAAAATACTTTTTATTCAACGGTAACGCTCTTTGCCAAATTTCTGGGCTTATCTATATCAAGTCCCTTGTTCGCAGCTACATAATAACTGAAAAGCTGCAAAACAATAACCGATAAGGACGGGGAAAATAAATCTGTACTTTCAGGCAAAGCGATATGAAACAGTTTGTCATTTTCTTTTGCATTCGGGCAATTGCCGATAAGCAGTACTTTCGCGCCGCGGCTTATGACCTGCTCTGCATTACTCATAATTTTACCGTATAATGGAGCGCAGTTTGATATAGCGACAACCAGCGTATCTTCTTCAACAAGTGAAATAGTACCGTGTTTCAATTCGCCGCCGGCGTACGCTTCGGAGTGGATGTAGGATATTTCTTTTAGCTTGAGAGAACCTTCCAGTGCAATAGCATAATCAATATTTCTGCCGATAAAGAAAATGCTCTTATAGCCGACGCAGGCAGAAGCGTACATTTGGATAGAATCAACCTGCTTGAGTAAACCGGCCGCTTTTTCCGGCAGGGCTTCAATTTCAGATAACAGTTCCATCTCCGCTTCCCGTGATAATTTTCCAGACTTAGCGGCAAACCGTATAGCCAGAATATACAATAAAACAAGCTGCGCGGAAAAAGCTTTTGTTGTTGCCACGGCAATTTCGGGGCCTGCCGCCGTAAACAGGCAGAAGTCCGCTTCTTTGGCAATGGCGCTGCCAACCACATTGACAATTGACAAAGTAACAGCGCCTTTACGCTTCGCCTCCCTCATTGCCGCTATAGTATCTGCGGTTTCACCGGACTGACTGACCAAAATAACCAGCGTTTTTTCGTCAATAACGGCATCTCTATAACGGAACTCGCTTGCAAGCTCAGTTTCTATAGACTGAAACCTGCACAGCCGTTCAAACACATATTTAGCGACAACTCCAGCATTGTAAGCCGAACCGCAGGCGGTTATTACGATTTTGGTAAAACGCGTAACATCAAGATTATCAAAAACATTTTTATAACTATCGTATTTTATTACTGAATTAATTGTTTCACGCAGAATTTTAGGCTGCTCCATAATTTCTTTGAGCATGAAATGCGGATAGCCGTCTTTTTCAGCGCTGTCAAGATTCCATGTTATCGTTTCAAGCGGTTTTTCAAGAGGTTCTTTGTCGATGTTAAAAAACTCTACGCTTTTATCCCGCAGTACGGCAATTTCCTTGTCGTTCAGATAGTAGACTTTATTTGTATGTTTCAAAACAGCGGGTACGTCAGACGCAATAAAGTTTCCGTGATCTGATGCGCCGATTATCAGGGGATTGTCTTTTTTGATGGCTATGAGGATATCCGGATCATCGGTGCACATGACACCTAACGCATAAGAGCCTTCCAGCGCGTTTGAGACATGAATAACCGTGTCCAGTAAATCTCCGTTATAATAGTGTTCCGCAAGCTGGGCAATTACTTCACTGTCGGTTTGCGATGTGAAATTTACCCCCCAGTGTTCAAGGCGTTCTTTTAAATACCTGTAATTTTCTATTATACCGTTATGAACAACTGCAATTTTGTTTTTACTTCCAATATGAGGGTGAGAGTTTATGTCGGATGGCTCACCGTGCGTTGCCCAGCGGGTATGACCGATCCCTATGTGTCCTGAAAGCGTAACTTCTGACAGCCGTGTTTCCAGCGCAGCAAGGCGTCCTTTTTGTTTTACGACGCCTAAACCGTTCTTGCCGTAAACCGCAATACCGGCTGAATCATATCCGCGGTATTCAAGTTTTTTCAGCCCTTCGACTATAATGGGAACGGCGTTTTCATTCCCTACATAACCAAAAATACCGCACATTTTATTACTTTCCTAATTCGCAGTATACAACTGTTTATACGGATTTCTGGCGTTAGGTTTTAAAACATAAAATCTGTCTTTCATAAGCGACTGTGCGTCCATGCTGAAGTGTTCGGCAAACTCGCCGACATACTGCGCAATCTCCTGCAAATCATTATCGGTTGCTATTTCAGCAATGACCTGCTCAGGAAGCGAAGTGAGTTCTTTGTCTGTCCTTATAAAGATTTTTCCGCCGTGCATACCTGTCCCCGTAAAATACCAGACCGGAATTTCTTGAGAACCGATGCCCAGCACCACAATCAGCCCGCCGGCAAGATATTCGCCAAGAAAACTCCCCGCTTTGCCGCCAATGACGATTACCGGTTTTTTTTCCTTATACTCCTTCATGTGAATACCTGTTCTATACCCTGCGTCGCCGCGGACAAAAATACAACCTCCCCGCATAGCGTAACCGAGCGCATCGCCCGCATTACCGTGAATGATGATTTTACCGTCGTTCATTGTATCTCCGACAGCGTCCTGCGCGTTGCCGTGTACCTCAATGATTCCGCCGTCCAGATAAGCTCCAAGAGCGTTTCCCGGCGTTCCTTTTATAGTGATATGTTTACCGTTCATACCGCTGCCGATATACCTTTGTCCGAAACAATCGTCTATGTAATAAACGGTTTCCTTGGCGGTTTTTATCCGTCTGTTCAATTCTCTGAAACTAAAATTCTGCGCTGATATCATGATGCTGCGCCTCCTAACTTTACCATTCGATCTTCTTTCGTAAAAACCATAAGCCCCGGTTTTTCACAGACAAGCTCAAAGTCGATTGTGTCAAGCGAAGTACGCTCCCGGATAAGGCTTGTATAAATTCCGGCTTTTTCCACATTGCCGATAAGTATATAACCGTTGAGTTTGTTATCGCTGTAAAACAGTCGTTTGTAATTGCCATTACCCGCTTGGGAATAGACATCTCCGGTGTAATTGCCCGCCGTGATGATGTGCAGACCGAAAAATCCGATTGCGTTCATGGGGATTGCCTTATTGAAACTCATACTGCCGCCCGCCATATTGACCCCGGCGCACTCGCCCTGCATATAGGCGTTAGGTAAAAGCGCCATTATCTTGCTCTGTCCGCTTGATACATCAGACGTTTGCGTACAGTCGCCCGCAGCGTAAATGTTTTGCGCAGTTGTCTCGGACTTGTCGTCTACTACGATGCCGCGCTCAATCTTCGCTATTCCGTTCAGAAGAGCGGTGTTCGGGCGCACGCCGACTGCGAGGACAAGAATATCAAAATCTGCGGTTTCTCCGTTTTCAAAAATTGCCGTTTTTTTCTCAAATTTCTTTACACCGGCGGAAAGTTTAAACTCTACGCCCTTGCTCTCTATATGGTTTTGGACAAGCTTTGCGCCTTCATCATCAAGAATGCTGGATAAAATACGCGGGGCAAGATCAACTACTGTTATGTGCTTTACACGGTCATGAATGCCCTCGGCGCATTTCAAACCGATGAGACCCGCGCCGATTATTAATACGCGCTTGTTTTGATCAAGAGACGCATCAAGTTTCCGCGCATCATCAAGGCTCATAAAAGTAAATTTTTCCTTTACAGTATCAAGCCCTTCAAAGGGAGGTACAAAGGGCGATGAACCCGTTCCGACAAGCAGTTTGTCATAAGCCATCTTTTTGCCGTCTGATAAAACCACTTTCTTCGCCGTTGCATCAATTTCCGTTACAACGGTATTTGCAAGCAAGGTGCATTTATTATCAGAATAAAAAGTGCCGCTGCGGTATTTCATTCCTTCCTCTGTAACCTTGCCAAGCAGGAGATAGGAAATGAGCGGGCGGGAATAAGTATGGTGCGGCTCGTTGGTGATAACGGTAATCTCTCCCTGTTTGTCTATTTGCCGTATGCCTTCAACCGCTCCGATGCCCGCGGCGGAATTACCGATGATAACGTACTTCATCACATCACCCTCTTTCCTCAAAAACAATCGCGTTGTTGGGACAGCCCCTTACGCACGCCGGAGTTCCCGCTGAGGTGCTGACGCACAGTTCGCATTTTTGCACCGCGCCGTCATCCGAAGGGGACACTGCTCCGTACGGGCAGCTTAAAATGCAGGTATAGCAGCTAACACATTTATCCCTGTTAATTGTAATTACGCCATCCTTGATCGTCAAAGCTCCTGTAATACAGCCCTTGACGCAAAACGGCTCCTTGCAATGCCGGCAGGATACGGCGAAGCTGATGCCGTCTTTTTCCTCTATGCGAATTTTCGGATTTATTTTTATACCCTTCAATGCGCGCGCCATGTCGCTTTCGCTGGTTCCCGCAAAAGCGCAGTAGTATTCGCACAAGTGGCATCCCAAACACCATTTTTCGTTTACATATACCCTTTTCACCAATTCACCCCTACTAAACGCTTCTTAGTTGATTTTATCCGGTTATCTTTCTGAGACATTCCGCGTAAATCTCTGATGTCTTTTGCAAAACATCATCAGGAACATTGTCAAATTGCATCTCGCCGTTTTTTTTGTTGTTAAGAAGCCAATCCCTTACAAGCTGTTTGTCATAACTTTTAGGTGAAACCCCTACTTTATAATCAGAAAGGCTCCAGAACCTGCTTGAATCCGGCGTGAATACTTCGTCCGCAAGAAAAAGATTGTTGTTTTCATCAAGACCGAATTCAAACTTTGTGTCGGCGATAATGATGTTTTTGTCATAAGCGTAATTATAACACGCGTTATAAAGTTCAAAGCAGACTTTTTCTATTTTTTTCGCTAAGTCTGCGCCGATAGTATCCGCTACATATTTAACGGTGATATACTCGTCATGTCCGGTATGCGCTTTTGTTGAAGGGGTAAAGAGCGGAGCGCTGAGTTTTTCAGCCAGCTTATATCCCTCTTTTATTTTTTGTCCGCAGAATTCTTCGCCTTTGGAATAGGCTGCCCACATATTTCCGAACATATATCCCCTTATGATAAATTCAAACGGCAGTATTTTCAGTTTCTTCACCAAAACCGTGCGTCCCTCAAACTCGCTCTTTTGGAAATATTCCGGCATATCTTTAAGATCACTTGAAATAATATGATTGGGGATAATGTCCTTTGTGAAGTTAAACCAAAAAAGGGAAACAGCGTTTAAGACCTTTCCTTTGTTTGTTACAGGTTTTGGCAAAATCACATCGAATGCGGAAATCCTGTCTGTAGTAACAATAACCAGTCTATCGCCTGAAATTTCGTATACTTCCCTTACTTTCCCGCTGATAAGCTTCTTAATAATTTCCTCCTACGCTTTTTCACAGGTTCGCCGCAAATCACAAAAAAGCGCCGCAGACCGCAATCCATGTATAGAAATCCACGGATAGATGCCCACAGCGCCCTTGCTGTTTATATTGTGAAATTACCTTTTTATAGAATATCTGTCAAGGGCCTTGTTACTTTATGTTGCCTATCCGAGTTCTATTCTGTACAATTCGCTTGAGCGGTTAAAATGTTTTTGGTCAAGGAGGATAAAATGCCGGTTGATGAACTTGCTGAAGTAAACCGTGCGCAGATAGAACACCGCGCAACATGGATGGGACTCATCTATGATGAAATGGTTAAGGCTGGAATTGACGCCGAAACAATTATCAGACGGGCGATAAAACGCTGCGGACGGATTCATGGAGAGCAGCTAAAAAAACGCTGCGCAGATCCGAAGAATATCGAAGATTTTAAAAAAGTGTTTCCAAGCGATATATCGAAGAAAACCTTCGATGCTAATCTTGCAGACGGCGATGAGGCTTCGCTTAACATTGATTTTCATTATTGCGCTTTGGTGAACGCATGGAAAAAACTCGGGTTTGACAGCAAAACCTGCGAATTGTTATGCGATATGGCAATGGATGGCGACCGGAGCATTGCCGAAGTTATGGAGCTGCAATTTAAACTTGGCAAGACAATCGCGCAAGGCTGTCCGACCTGCGAACTGCGCTTTAAAAAATAAAGTAACGCTTTATGGCGCAGCTCGTTATTCATAATGCGAAAGTCTATCTTGAGCGCGGAAGTTTCACGCAGGCTGTTCTGGTACATGATGATAGAATCGCTGCTGTAGGTACAAACGAAGAAATAATTTCAAAAGCGCCGAACGCTGAAAAAATAGATGCGGGAGGCGGTCTTTTACTGCCCGGTTTCAACGATTCGCATTTACATCTTTATGCTTTTGGGCGTAATAAGTATCGTATTCAGGCTAACGGCGTTACTTCCATTAACGAACTGGTCGCGCGCGGACGCGATCTTATCGATCATATAAAACCGCCGAAGGGCTCTGTCGTCTCCGGTACGGGCTGGAATCAGGACATATTTACCGGAGAGAAGCGCATTCCCAACCGTCATGACATTGATCGTATCTCTACCGAACACGCTGTGATTATTTCCCGCGTCTGCGGACATTCGTTATGCTGTAATTCTTTGGCTATGAAAATGGCAGGGATAACGCGGGACAGCGTATGTAACGAAAGCGGACAAATAGAACTGGACGAAGACGGCGAACCATTGGGAATATTCGGCGAAGGGACGGCTCTGTATAAAATCAGGGACATGATTCCGTCCTACACTCAAGAGCAAATAGAAGAACAGCTTTTGTACGCTATGCGCCATGCGCTTGAAAACGGCATTACGTCTGCGGGAAGCAGGGACGTTATCGAAGGTAATTACCAAAGCATTGTCGATGCATATATCAAACTGTATACTGAACACGATCTTCATCTGCGCGTCAGCCTGCAATGCACTATTGAGAATGACGCGGTATTTAACGAATTTATCAAGCGCGGCTGGATCACAAGGTCTTCAATGGGTCATCCTTATTTGACAATGGGAGCGTCAAAACTTTTTGCGGACGGCTCTCTTGGTTCGCGTACCGCGTATATGCGTAAACCGTACTTGGATGCGCCGTCCACGCGCGGTTTTCAAATTCATCCGCAGGAGGAGATGGACGCGCTGGTGCTCAAGAATCATAAGAACGGCTTTCAGGTAATCGTACACGCAATCGGAGACGCGGCTATTGAAGAAACGCTGAACGCTTTTGAAAAAGCAAACGGCGGACATACAAACGAGTTGCGTCATGGGTTAGTGCATTGCCAAATCACCGATTTACCGCTCTTGCAGCGCATGGCAGATAACGGCATTCTGGCGTTTATGCAGCCCATTTTTCTTACTCACGATCTTTATATGCTTGAAAACCGCGTAGGCAAAGAACTTGCGTCTACTTCCTACGCTCATGGAACCATGAACAAGCTGGGCGTTAAAGCGGTTTACGGAACGGACAGTCCTGTAGAATCCATGAGTCCGCTGGAGTGTATTGACTGCGCGGTAAACCGCCATGACGTAACAAACGGCTGTCCCGAAGAAGGTTTTTACCCGGGTGAATGTGTAGATGTGTACACCGCAGTAGACGCTTACACCGAAGGCAGCGCATACGCCGAATTCGCCGAAGATTACAAAGGCAGAATCAAGGCGGGATACCTTGCCGATATGACGCTGCTTGCTCGTGATATTTTTACCATTCCGCGGAAAGAAATTCGCACTGCACAGGTACTGTGGACTATGGTGGGCGGCGTTATTGCGTACCGGAAGAATTAACGGTAAATGCTATTAACCGTATTGTAAACTCCAAAAAATATCTATGCGTTTACCGACCTGTTATGCGACGTTTGCCTTTCACATAAATTTTTAAATTTTAATTATTTTCAATATAATTCCAAAATTCTTTTTTAGTTCGGCAGACGTGCTTTTTTATATCTGACACTATTGCGCTAATAGTTTAAAAATTATTTCTGTTCATTGTTCCATAGTGGCGGATATTTCCAACTTTTTTCAATTTGATTTTTTGGTTCGGTTAAATTAAGCTGCACGGACGCTATTTTTTCAAAATTTTGAAATCTCTGTACATAATGGTGTATCCTTTGGCATTTAATTATTTTTTGTTTGAATGCTTCAAAACCTTCATGACCAATGACATATTCCTTAAACAGCGTTTCTACGCCTTCTCCGAATAAATACATTTCTATATTATTTGTTTTTAACATTTCTATTTCCTGAAATAAAAAATCTATGTCCTTATTTCTTTTTGTTTCATTATTCTCAAAAATTTTTTCAGCTTGTTTACCATTAGAATTATGTAAATCTTTTATTAAGTCAGTCATATAAGCGCCTTTAAATTCTGTTTTTGATAAAAAATTATTTAATATTCTGTCGCCTCTGCCTTTACAATGAAAATTTTGCCAATCTTTCCAATCATCGGGTTTTTTACCGCCGAAATTTAAGGCTACAAAGACAATATTACCATTCAACTTGTCTAAACTTTTTTCAATGAATTCTGTATTTTCAATATCCTTATCCCAAATCGCCCAACTTGCGAATTTGCTCAATTCTACGTCTTCATATTTAGTTTTTTTCAAGTTTTCAAAAACTGTCTTTTCCATTTTTTATTCCTGTTATTAGAGTGCCAGTCATCAAAAATGATTGGCTGACATTCGGCTTTTTCCTTTCTCTTCAAATTATTTTTTCAGGCTGTCAGGGAACTCTGTTACTTCCAGACTTTGTACTTTTGTAAAAACAATTTTTCCGTCAGAAGATGAAAGATTGCCTTCTGTATTGATCGACAAAGTCATATTACTTTTATCAGAATTGGTCAGATTGATTGTATCGCCTGACTGCTTATAAGTTCCTTCCCGTTGCTTTACAGGTACATCATGTTCTAAGTCCATCCCTGGCATAATAAAATTTCTGGTGTTTTTAGCTAAACCAAAGTAAATATAATAGTATGTAAAATTAGATTTTCCAAATTCATAAACTTCAAAGGTAACTATGTCAACAGCTCTCAATAATCGTGCCTCATCATCTCTCACTTGCCTTGCCCATTTAGTATTTTGAACTTCTTGCTTTGTAGAAACTTTGGTTTGAGCAGTATTGGAATTTTCCTGCGCTTCTGCCTTTTTACTGCACCCTTGAAAAATAACTGCCATTGCCATTAAAGCGATCCACAAAACTATTTTTTTATTTTTCATGTTAAATACTCCTTTTTTACAGTCCGTAGGTTGAACTATAAAACGTCGGTGTTTGCGCATACGCACAAATCCGACGTTTTTCCGATTTAGTTTATATGCACGTTAGAAACTTCCCGTGTAGCCTCGTTTGCGCAGTGCAGCCTGGCTCGCAAGAGAGAGTTTGGAGCATCCTTCAAATTCACTATTATTGGCAAACTGAATTGTTACTACCGAATCGGGGATGGTAACGGTTACTAGGTTCTTATTATTTCCAAATGCATTCCTACCTATCCTCTGAATGGAAGCCGGCAGGGTAATGGCGGCAAGAGCAGAACAATCTTCAAAAGCAGACTCGTCTATTTGTGTTATAGAAGCCGGCAGGACAATCGCGGCAAGCGCGGTACATCTTTCGAACGCGCCCTCTTCTATTTTTTCCAGGCCTTCCGGCAGGGTAATGGTGGTAAGCGCATAACAATAGATGAACATATTCGAAGGTATTACCTTTATGCCTGCCTGTACGGTTACTGTTTTCAACTTCTTGCAGCTCATAAATGCGCCGGAAGAGTCGGCATCATTACGAAGAAATTCGATAATACCTCCGGGAATGGTAACGGCAGTTATGTCATTACTAAAGAATGCACCATCGCCAAGGGTTGTTAGGCTTTTCGGCAGTGTTACCGCCGTCAACGAACACCTGCCAAACGCAAAAGTACCTATTTCTGTTACTCCCTCCGGAATGGTTACCGATGCAAGTTTCCCACAATCACCAAACGCACTATTCCCAATTTTCGTTACACCGACAGGTATGATAACGCTGGTAATGGCAGAGTTTTCATTAAAAGCGTTTTCACCTATTTCCCGTACCGGCATACCCTGTATGTTCGCTGGTATTCGAACCGCTGCTACTTTTCCTATATACTTGGAAATAACAACACCATTGCCGTCTTCCGTTAATCCTACGGTAAAATCTGCTTCCGTCTGTGCATAGACTGAAACCGCCAGTACCAGAATGGTAAACAACGCCGCACACAGTTTCTTGTTCATAAATTAACCCTTCCTTGTTTATAGTCCGCAGACTGTAAATATAAAAAAGCCGGTGTTCGTACATACGTATAAATCCGACAATTTTTCCATGTGAATAGATAGAGCAGTTTTATCAACGGAACCGTCCCTTTTATTAGATTATTTACATTGATTGTCTTTTAGTCAAGTGATATTGAGCAACAATACGGCAATTTGTCAAGTATAGGTTAAAATTTATATTGTCTATGAGGCAAAGGTATTGATGAATTTGAGAGAGTTACTGGCTCATAATATGAAGGAAAACCGCAACAGGCTTGGGCTTTCTCAGTCTCGACTTGCGGAGCGGGCTGGTTTGTCCACCCAATATATTGCCATGATTGAACTAGCACGGAAATTCCCCACTCCTGAAATGCTTGAACGGATAGCAGACGCCCTTGAAATTGACCCGCCCGAACTGTTTTCTATCCAGATTGCGGAAGCGCAGATAAGAAAATTCAAGAAAGCTGTGTTGACTGAAATTGAAAAAACCGTTTCCGGCGCGGTAATGCAAGTAATTGAGCGCAATCTTGAAGAACTGAAATTTTCCGATGATCGCGAGAATAAGCCGAATTGAAATGACAGACAACGTTTTTCGGAAAAAAGGAAGAAATGCCAGCGCGTATTGCGCTGGTTGGCTTCCTCACGAAACCCGAAAAGAATAAAGGTAATAAAAAAGCCAATATAAAATTTTATTCCTTATTCTTAAATTCCAAATCCCTTTTCTTCTTCTTTTTGACCTTTTTTTGAGATAACTCCCAGTGCTAGGAAGGCACGGAGAGCCGAATAAACGTGAGGCAAAACAACATAAATGGCGCAAGCCCGACTGGGTTTTGCGTAGCCCGATCCGTCTAAGACGGCGAAGCATATACAGACCTGTTAGGCGAAGTAGGGGCGTACACCGTAACTTTTATTCTATTCTATTTTCCCAATTCATTCCTAATATTTTACTTATAATTATTAATCTTGTTTTTGTCCCTATTTTTTGAACATTACTTTGCTCTATAAATCCTTGATAAATTTTACTATTTATTACATTTTCTTCATTTCCTTTGTAAAAAAATATAACACCATCAGTAGAAACTAATTTACTTGTGTCTAAATTATATATTTTTAAAATTCCATTATTTACTTCTTTTCCATTTGGATATATTGTTATTATTGAATTATCATTATTAAAAACTAATTGACTATAACCAGGTTCTATTTTTATTGTATCAAATAATTTATACCATCCATTAATTATTTTTAATTCTTTTGTCTTTTCGTCTATCATAAATTCTCCATTTCTTGTATATGCAGTACGTCCATCACATAAAATTATTTTAAAAAATCCTTCACCAGCTATTGCAAAATCAAGCTCTCTGTTTGTATATAATAGCGATCCTTGCGAAAAATTAATTTTCTTTGTCGCCCTTTGTTCAAAAATATTATTTTCTAAATCAATATCAAGCATATGTGATTTATATCCATTTGTATTTGAATTTGCCAAGTCGTCTATTAATATCATATATTCATCAAAAGGCATAAGATTATCTGAATATTCCTGTGCATTTAAATTTTCCAAGTCGTATATTAATTTCCTGTATTTTTCAAAAGAAAGAAAATCATCCGAAAATTCCTGTGAAAAAAGCCTTTGTGAGAATAATAATAACAAAATAATCTTCTTCATATTTTGTGTTATTTTACAGTAATAATTTTTCTTTGTCAATTATTTAAATTATTATTTTATATCAATTTAGCCGATATTGCACTTAACGTCCTGTTATATCGTACTTTAATTACTATAAATATATACATTACTTATTGAAATCATTTTTCCCAGATTATTATTTCCATAAATAATATATTCTTTTGAAATAATTAATTTATTATTTCCGTAAACAGTATATCCAGTATTATCATACTCAGAGACTAATATTTTTGCATCATTATTATCAATAGACCTAACATTTAATATAACAATTTCATCCATAATCATATTATATTTAAATTCATTATTTTCATGAAGAGCTATTGTTTTATTTATTGTATTATCATTTATATTCTCGCTTGCTATATGTCCAGAAATATTTAAACTAACACTACCTGAAATAACCTTTATAATAATTTCTTTAAATTTATTATAATTATTCATATCATATTTATTATTTGATTTTTTAATATATCTAACATTTTGACGAGAATCAGAAGAAGAAGAAACACAATAATAAAAAAGAAAAGGAAATAATAAGAAAATAAATATAAATTTATTAAACATTTTTCTCCTCACTTATTATATATTATATATACTTATATCTATTTGTCAATATATATTAAATATTTTTTATCATTTGGTAAATCTCTTATTTCATTTACACAAAATGCAATATCATACCATTTATCTGCTATTCCAGCTCTTCCAAAATCTATATATTCTAAATTATTATCATTTAATAAAACATTTGATCCACATAAATCCCCATGCGAAAATACTAATTCTTCTTTATTTGGTTTATTATTACAAAGCCATTTATATATATCTTCTGATGAGTTAAGCTCCTTTTTTGTTGATTCTTCCCAATTAGTACAATCATTATCAATTAAATTATTTTCTATTAAGTATTTTAGTTCGTTTAATCTATATTCCACATTTGATATGAATGGACAATTTTTAACATCTATTGATTGAATTTCTAATAATGCCTTAACTAAATATTTTACATATATATTTGGTGATAAGTTACATTCTTCAAGCATAATTCCTTTTAATTCTGTCATTATTACAGAAGAATTTCCTTGATAATTTTCATAAAATTCAATTTCCGGAACATTTATTTTTCCATATAACCATTTAATAATTTCTGCTTCACGGTAAACACAATAAGTAGTAGGTTGAAATATTTTTCGAGAATACTTTAAATATTTATTTTCATTTTTACCAATAAGTTTATATACTTCTGTAGGAGACATACCAACTTCATCTTTTTCATTTTCCTAAAATATTTGATAAATTTTCCGATATATTCATTACTTATATTGCCATTATTATAATATTTTGTCAATTCTTTATATTTAATATATTCCAATCAATTTTAGGTACAATTGCGCATACAGTCCTGTTATGCGCAGTACGCCCATATGATCATTATTTATTATACTATATCTGTTTAACTATCCAATGATTTTTATAATTAGTTTTTAAATCATTATACTTTCTTTGTTTTATTATTGGATCATTTTCCAATTGCCAACTATAAACTTTTGCGGGCACAAAATTGGGATTAGTTGATAATATGTCATTAATAAATCCTACAGGAAGCTCATTATTGCCGGAATTTATCAAACTTTCAGCTATATGTAATAAAATTATTGGATGTATATTACCAAATCTTTCATTATAGCGTATACCAAGTTCAGTAATGATCATTAATGCTAAAGCTGGATATTGTGAAAGTCTATAATATTCCAACATACCATAAAACAAATCTCTATTATCAGTTGAGATATTTATTAGTGATGAAAATTCCGCTACATATTTTCTCATTGCGTCATTTGTATATGGATTGTCATTGCCATTAAACATTTTTAAACCATTATCTAAAATATGTAATGTATTATTATTACTGGATATTTTAGTATATGTAGATTTTGTTAAAACCCAAAATGGAATTAATAAAGAATCATGGCTTATATCCAGAATTCCATTTCCTGTAATATCGTATAATAACTTTGTAATATTGTTTTCATATTGCATAACTCCAAAAACAGTTGAACCTTGTATAAGAAATTTTGTATCAATTTCTGATGTTTCAGTTTTATATTTTAAAAAATCAACTCTTCCATCAGGGATATTATATAAAAATATTCCTTGTGTTAAATATTGTGGAGGATTTTTATTTATATAATCTATAATATTATCACCAATATGTAATATTATCTGTTGAGAATAAATAATCCCGCTAATAAAAAAATATATACTTAAGAAGAAATATTTAAAATATTTCATTTTTTTCTCCATATTAATCATTATATTACTTGTTGATAATTTTGTCAATATGCATACGTCAATCCTTGGCGTATTTCGTCTAACGTTCAGGCTGTATGCGACGTTTTTTGTGCGCGATAAAGGAATTGCGAAGCAATTCCAGCGCACAAAAAATGTGGCGGAGAAAAAACGCACAAAGGGCACAAGCCCGACTACGTTTTTTCGTAGCCCGAGCCACCGAAAGGCGGCGAAGCGCATACAGACCTGTTAGGCGAAGTGTGCTTGCCTTTTATATATTTTAACATTCATAAATAATATTATTCATTAAAACTATATTCCTTTAAATATTTTTCTTTATAATATGAATAATTTTCATCATAATTAAAATATGACTCTATATCAAATTTTGTATAATTATAATTAATTTCTAATGTATCTTCAGCTATTTTAATTATAATTTCATAAGGGCTTGCTCTTTCTTGATTATAATTATCAAATTTCCCTCTAGCTTTTTCATTTCTTTTTATATATTCATGTTGATTTGTAACAATATCATAAGGGATTGTTTTTTTCTTATATTTATTTGATATAATAAATATTCCTTCCAAAGAATTTTCTGTTTTTATGTAAACAAGCCTAAAATCTCCCAATATTGCTTCTGACCAGCCTTTGTCCCAACCCTTATTAATAGTATCTTTATATTGATTATTTTTATCATCAATAAATACAATGTTTGCCGTAGAATTTTCGTTTTCAATTGTTAGAAATTTATTAATAGGATTATAGTAACAACCAAAAAACATAAAAGATATTATAAGTATAAATACACATTTAATTAAATATTTCATACAATCCTCCTAATATATATTATATATTATTAAAACAATAATTTCAAGCACATTTCGCCTAACTGCATATATGTGAATTAGCTTCGTACATATTACCAAAAATTTTTTAAATTGATCCTTTTTTATTATGTACCACCGTGTAATTAAGCTTGACTGAAGCGTCAATTGCTTGAATTGGAAAATGCAAACGGGTATGCGAATTTTGTTAAAGGCGGACAGGAATAGACAGGTATCGCAGGCTAGCCTTGTACGGTGTTACCATTCAGGCGCGGAAAGGTTTAGCTTTCTTCAACCCCAAAATAGCTCGTTATCACTCTGACAACCTTGACTGCTTTGGACGAGTCGGCTGCCGGAACGAAGTATAAACTACAGGGGCAACTGGGCGCGGAAGCGGAAAGAAATTCGCACTGCGCAGGTACTATGGACTATGGTGGGCTGCGTTATTGCGTACCGGAAGAATTAACTATGGTGTATTGAATGGCAGCTTCGGTTATTTCCTAAATTAAATACCATATTGAAAACCAATGACAAACAGCCCCGATAATAACAAAGGTATGCCATATAACATGAGTATGCTTGATACTTTTCTTTTTATAAAAAACAGCCCCCAATGTATATGCGGCTCCTCCGGCCAATAACAAAATTACGCTGATTACCGGTACACGATGAATCAAGGGAACAAATCCGATAATTATTGCCCAACCCATCATTATATAAACTGTTATTTCAATTTTTTTTAAGGTTTTGGAATTCAGAATATTCAGGATAATACCCGTCAAAGCCAGCGCCCATTCAACCGCGAAAAGGCTCCAGCCCCATGCTCCGCGAAGACCGCTTAAACATATAGGAGTGTAAGTTCCGGCAATAAATATAAAAATTACCGAATGATCCAGCTTACGGAATATACGTTTAACGCTTTGGAGTTGTATTGCGTGATACAAGGTTGATATCAGAAACATTCCGATCATGGTCACAGCGAATAAAACGGCGGAAACAATATCCATATCGGCAGCCCTATGTCCGCCCAAAACCCCTGAGTTTTTCAGATTCAAGAAAACAAGCCCTGCTATTGCGGCAAGAGCGCCAATACCATGAAGTACGGAATTTGCTATTTCTTCACCAATTGTATAAAGAGGCAGAACAGCCGCCGTTGAATTTTTTGTTATTAATTTCACATACTTTGAGACACTATTCATTTTGTTTAGTTGCATTTAGGAATCGCCAATATGGGAAAAATATGTTAGAATTTGGTTTTATGTATACTAGGGAAATTTCTGCTCCAAAAGCCTCGCCCGTAGAAGACGGAATCCCCATTACCGGAACATGGGACAGGGCTTTTGAAAAAGTAGATTTGCTGGAAATTAGAAGACCTTACAATTATCCTCTTCCGCGCTGGATCAGGAACTGGCGGATCAAGGAATGGCAATGTTTTAACGCTCAAAATAACTCATATTTATTTGAAGCGGTTTTTTATAACTTAAAGATGTATAGAATTGTCCAAGTTTTACTATACGATAAAGAAAACGGCCAAAAATTACTTTTTAGAAAGATAACGCCGTATTCAGGCTGGCAGTTTCCCAATACTCTTTCAAACGCCTCAATACATAGCCATTCTTCCGGTTTCTTTTTCCGTATTCATAGCTGGCTTGACGCAGATACAGTTAAACTGGATATCAATATTGAAGCTCCACGCCGACATCCTTCACTGACCGCTCACCTTGCATACAATTTAAACGTTCAGGAAATAACTCCAATGGCAGTTTCAATGGGAATAGCCAGTCGGCGTATAATTTATGTTTATAAGGCATTTGCTCCTGTACAGGGAGATGTGGTTTTTGGAGGAAAGCGTATCAATCTTAAACAGGAAAATTGTTCCGGTTTTTTTTGCGATTACAAGGGTTTTTACCCTTACCGTATGCAGACAATCATTTGTAACGCCATGGGTTTTGATGAGGAAAACAGACGATTTGGTTTTCATATTGCCGAGAATCAAGCAGGGGAGACGAACAAAAACAACGAAAATGCTTTATGGATAAACGGAAAATTAACGCCGTTGCCGCCTGTACTTATTACAATGCCCAACGGTCCTGATTCTGACTGGGTTATTCAAGATGTCGAAGGTATGGTTGACTTGACATTTACTCCGAAAGAAATTAACAAAAGCGGGAAAAAACTTATAATTACAAAGGCAGAATTTTATTCGCCGCTTGGATATTACAACGGGGTGCTGGTCAATTCCGAAGGAGAGCAGATTCAAATAAAGAATCTGTTTGGAACGGGTGAAAAATTTAATATACGGGTGTAATTATGCCAAAAAAAAATGACAATGCAATTTACGCGCCTGGCGAGCTTAGCAAGGTAAGGGAAAAACTGGGCGTTACGGACGTTGCCGAAGCCAAGCGGCTGGCGCAGGTTTTGGGCGGAGAAGTAGGCACAGAACGAAATCCGGAACCCGAAAAACCCGTGAAAAAATCCGGTTTGCGCCTGCCCATAAACACCGCAGAAAAAAGCAAACGCGGACGAAGAATTGACGTATCAGGAGACGATGAAGACGACAAAAGCAGCAGGTCTAAGATTAAGTTCAGCGGACCGTATCCCGGAGATGATCCTACAGTTCCGGCAAGGTTAAGTTATGCAGAACGCGTAAAAATAGATCAATTTGCAGGTCAGGTTTTATTTGAAATAAAAAGTTCCATACAGGTTATCGCTTCAATTTTTTCGTTTTTCAAGGAACCTGTAGATTCTGTAAATTCAAGGTTTGTTATCAAACGTATGAATGAATATTACAGTAAGATTGAAAGGCTTGTTACTTCTACCAGAAATCTTTTTCCCAAGAACAATACAAAACGCAATCACCAGCTAAAAAGGGCGTCCCTGTTTGTATTTAAAGTTATTAATATCCTGCGGGACTGGGACATTGAACAGCTTGCGAAAAACATCGCCGAAATACAGGCTCACCCCCGTTCGGCAAAAGTTACGGATTTTGCGGATGTGCTAAGGGGAATATACAAACCGTTATTCATTATTGAAGAACTAAACACAGATCATCTTAAAACTGCCTTTAAACTGGTATATAAAATTTTATATATTGAAAGTCCAATGGAGGCAAAGGAAAAATATCAAACTGTTATCCGCAACATTATTGTATCGCTGGTAGATATAAGAAAAGTTGTCCATTTTGGCCTGTATCCGCTGTTAATGAAATTAATATCCGACCGCTATATTCCGTATGAACGTTTTTTCATTGAAAGACACAGACGCTTCATGGCGTTTCTGAATGTTACGGAAGCGGTGCAGTTTAATCCTGATGATTTAGAGCCTCAGCAAATTGAAAACATGGATGTAGAAACTCTTCAGAAAAATTTAAGCGAGAAAGAGGCTGAAGAAAATGAACAAAATGCATCAGGTGAAGGAGACGGTACATCTGAAAAAGAAGACCCTAATGATCCAAAAGTAATAGAACGCAAGGCAAAAGAAGACGCCGAAAAGTCTGAACAAAAATCTTTGGAACAGGGAAGGACAACTTTGGAAAACTTGTTCCCGAAAGCGGATTGGAATAAACTTGAAGAATTCCCCGATCTTTATCCGTATTTTGCCAATCTGTACAGCATGAGAGGCGGGTATGAATTGATTGCGCATACTGATCCGCTTCAGCAGGTTTCCGTATTATTGCATATACTGGATGATTTTTTTATTAGCCTGCGTTATATGAACTTTGGTATTATTACCGGAGCCGACGGCACCCCTGTAAGGGTATTTGAAGAACTGGGAGAAATTTTTAACAATTGGCGGGCGTACATAGAAGACAGTTTCTCAAAAGATTATCTCCCGCGTTTAAGCGAATATTGCCGCATGCTTGAAAATTCCCAAGATGCAAAAGGAACGCCTTATAGCAAAAAAATAATAAATGAACTTCATTGGATCAAACGTTTATATTTTCTTCCTTATTATAAATTTGATTCTATAGGGCCTCCTCCGTTTCCAAAACAGGATATTATTCCTATTTATAGTTTAGTCAGAAAAATACGAAAAAATCTTACTGGCGTTGCAAAGGGTATTGAACAGGGTGTGCGGGCAGGCGGAGCTGCTACCAAAGCTCCATGCGAGGGAATTAATAATCCCTGGGAAAAATACAGTTTCCAGGTTCCAAATCCTGTATCAAGACGTTTAGAGATGCTGCTTGCTCCTGAAAGAAGAAATAATGCTACTCTGATTTTTTTTACTTTATCGGTTGTTACAGTATTGGACTATATCATTAATAACGAAGACAGCTGGGCTTACGAAAACCGTCCGGGACCGTTCTTCCGAAGTGTCAAGGACGAAGGAGTTATTCCGGTATTTGGCGTAGACGAAAAACTGGATGCCGACCAGATATTCAGGAATTCGCTCAAGAAAAAACAGACCGGCTAAACAGCCAGCATTTGCACTTCCGTATCAAGCGCCTTTGCAGCCTGTTCGGCAATTTTTGTTCCGGCGATAATGACTGTGCCTGTTGACGGTCTTGCTCCTAATGATGCATAAGCGGCGGCAATGTCCGCAGTTGAAACAGAAACAAGGCGTTCAAGCCTTCTTTTCCGGTAAGTATCTTCTATGCCGTAAAGAAATCTTAAAAAATCAGCAAGTCCGTTTTCCGCGCTGGTTTTCGGTCTTGTCTCGTTCGCATAACAGCCGATTATTGACTTTACGAGATAATCATCGCTGCAATTACCGTAAGCGCTGTCTTTTAAAATGGCGGAAATTGCGTCCAATGAACGCAAAGGATCGGGATCGCGGTAAGTAGAGAAAGAAACAAAATTTTCCAGACTGTCGTTGTTAACATGAGCGCCGTAAGCGCCGCCCTTCATGCGGATACTTTCCCATAATACCCCTGTGGAAAGCTGATGCGATAAAACTGTTTCCGCAATCTGTTCGTTAGTATCAAAAGGCGCGGCGTTCAGGCTGAGGGCCGCAAAACCGACTTGCAGAGACGGAGAGGCAAAGACTTCCGCTCTTTTTTGGGTTTCGCCTGATGTATCAGACACTGCGGGAATGCGGTTAACAGGAGCCCCGAACCTGCCGAACCTTTGCGCAAATTCTGCGCCTGCGGTTTTAAGCGAAAGCCCCGTCAGGTTGGCAATAAGCCCCGAGCCTGTAATTTTTTCACGTAGACTTTTCATTTTTTCGGCGATTGCTGATGTTTCGTATTCCGCAAGACGATGGACAAAATCAATTTGAGAAAGACCGCCCCATATTTCTCCTGTTTTCCTGGAACGGGAACTAAAACGGCTTGCTCTGCCTGACGCATAATAAGACCCCATTGGCGCAAGACTGGAATCAATTTCGTTTTTCATTTCCAGAACAAGGTCGTTTATTCTTCTGTGATCAGCAAAATTCGTCTCGCTGACAAGGCGCAAAAGCAAATCAAAAGACGGTGCAATTTTTTCATCAAGGCATTTAAGGCGGAAAATCAGCCAGTCTCTGCCTGCAAGATCAAAATTACCGGAGCCTGTTTTAAGACGCTGCTCTGTGCCTTTTACAGCCGAGCTGGTATAAAGGTGCGCAATTAATCCGCCGACTGTACGCGCAAGTAAACTTGCTACTTCGCCGTAATCCATGTCTTGAAGACCCGCAGAAACAATCGCTCTTGAAAAAAACGGCAGCCAGAAATAATCATCAGGAGAAAAAACATCAACCGGAAAGGCAAGTTCAGTATAGGTAATGCCGTTGGTATATAATTCATGACATAGAGCCGGAACTCCCTGTAAATCTTCATGGCGTCGATGGATTTTTTCAATTTCTGTTGAAAGATCGCTTCGTGAAAGATGCGGGATGACAGCTAACGCTTCTGGGCTTTCAGTCTCGTTTTGTTTTTTTTCCAGATTTTTTGATTTTTCAAGAATATTTTGACGTTCCTCTTTGCTCATGGTTTTTTCCATATCGGCAAGAGTTTTTGCTATCTGCGCGTCCTGCTGCGCCAGGAAATCTTCCTTAGGCTCCAGAATTACAAGGGCGCGGTGAGGGTTATCAAGAAAATATTTTTTTATTAAAGATTCAAAATACCGTTTGTCAGACGCAAGGTTTTCTTTTATTTTTGCTATTGAAGGGTTAAGAAGCAGGCTTTCCCATGGTTTACAGCCGTGCAGCCATGCGCGCAGGGAGCGGCACATCCATACAAGAGAAAAAGGTCCGCCTGAACGTTTGATTTCCCTCTGCGAAAATTCCATAGATAAAAGAGCGGCTTCAATTTCTTCTGCGTTAATGCCCTCGTTATAAAGTTTTTGCAGTTCTCCTATTATAAGGTCTTCAACTAATTTTCCCTTTTCCTGAACATCGCCGTCTATGCCCTTAAGACCGGCTATAAATAATGTTTCTCGAATCTTTCCTTCGAGTCCTGAAACCGGCGTAATATCCTCTCCAATGCCTGATTCAATTAATGTCCGCGTCAGAGGAGATCCGTCATGACCTAAAAGAATTTTTTCTAATGCCGCAAGCGCAATATTTTCGTTTATGTCGATAACATCGGAGCAAAGCCATGAAAGAAAAATTGTCGATTTTTTTTCATTGCCGGCAGGACACGGGATATGGAATTTTTTTTGCTCGTTCCAGCGTTCGGTTTTTTGAATAGGGTCGCAAGCCTTGCCGCCGGGTATAACGGAGAAAAATTGTTCGTTTAAAAAAGAAAGCTGTTTTTCCGTGGGAATATTACCCGCAAGAAAAACACGGCAGTTTGCGGGAGAATAGCGGCTGCGGTGGAATTCTTTTAATCCTTCCCATGTTAACCGCGGAATTTCCTGCGGATCGCCGCCTGATTCAAAAGCATAGGGAGTGTCCGGCATGACTGCCTTAATCGACCAATGACTCGCGTAAGTATCCAATGATGAATAAGCTCCCTTCATTTCATTGTAAACAATGCCTGTAACTGCAAGTTTGTCATTTTGATATTCCAGCCTGTGACCTTCCTGCATAAAAGTCCACTCTTCAAGCAATGGCATAAAAACCGAACTGCCGTAAACAGACATCAGGTTAAAATAATCATGTTCATTGGTAGAACTTGCAGGATAAATTGTTTTGTCGGGATATGTCATCGCGTTGAGGTACGTTTGCAGGCTGCCTTGCATAAGAACAACGAACGCATCCTTTAGCGGATAACGCTCTGAGCCGCAAAGAACTATGTGTTCCAGAATATGCGGAGCGCCGGTATTATCCTGGGGAGCGGTTGTAAAAGTAAAAGAAAAAAGATTTTCGCTGTCATCGTTGAGAACATGAAAAACTTCAACTCCGCATTTTTCATGTTTTGCCCATATTCCGATGGAATTAAGTTCTTTTAAATCAACTACGTCAAGAACTGTAAATCCGCTTTCCAGAACCTGTCCTTTCTTTAAATTTGTCTTAACGGTTTTACCGTTATGTGCATTATCACTCATATAAACACATCCTTATCGCTTTCAAGTATTATTTCTCCGCTTTCACGGGCTTTCCTGAACCACGCGAGAAATTCATTGGCGGCCGCGTCGCAGTCGCTTTTTGACACAGCGCCGAGAATTTCGGATTCTTCGCGAATTATCTGCCTTCGTCCTGCTGAAACACATGACAGTATTTTTTTACGGAATGCCTGTCCCCTGCCCTTCAATAAAATCGCAATGTCGCGTTCTGGCATCGTACTAAGTTTTTCCTGTACAGAACGATCAATGGTATTTATAACATCGTCAAGTGTATAAAGTTCTTCTTTTAAATTCTTACCCACTTCAGGACTTTCTTTTTCAAGCTCGTTGATAATCCTGTCGCCGAAAGAATAATCCCCTTGCTTTAAAATTGCGGCAAGGGTTTGCATGCCGTTTATTTCTATTGAGTTAGCGCTGCCGACAATATTCCTGACTTTTTCCTTTAATGCCGCAGATACCTGTTCAAGAATTTCAGGAGAAATTTCTCTTTGATGCGCCATACGTCTCAGTATTTCAGCCTTTTGCTTTGCGGGAAGTTTGCTTATAGTTCCTGCGGAAAGTTTAGAAGAAAGCCTGGAAAGTATAAGGGCTGTTGTTTGGGCTGTTTCGGTTTTTAATATCATGACAATCTGTTCCGGAGAAAATTCTTCCAAAAAGCTGAAAAGGTTTTCTCTTGATTCCGGAACGGCCTTATTGAGCAGGGCCTCGCCCTTTTCAGGACCCTTAGCAGCATAAAGTATCCGTCTGGCAGTTTCAATGCCGCCATGTGATGAACCTGAAAAGCTGTAAGGCTTTGAAAAAAGTAAATGAAATTCCGCTAAAATTTCATCTCTTTCTTCAGGTTTGATAATTTTTGTCAGGGCAATTTCTTTGGATATTTCATTAACCTGTTCAGGATCAAGCTCCGCAAGAATTTCAGCGGCTTGTTCACTGCCGATAAGGATAAGGAATTTTGCCACCCGCCTGTATTTTGATTCCGGCTGCTCTGAAATTGTTTCTTTTAACAGAGAACTTTGCAAAGAATCTTGATTGAGGTTTTTGGCAGGCAGGCCTGTTTTATAGAATTCACCTGGAACTTTTGGTTTATGCGTATGCTTTTTTGAATTAACATTCTGCGGCTGGGCTTGCTCTAATGCCTGAATTTCATTATTTAAATTAATAGTTTTTTTATATGCATTGATACCATGCCGAAGTAGGTTTCCCATATTTTAATATTGTAGTATAATAAATGTATTATTCATAGACATTTTATAAGGTATTAATGAATATAATAAAAAGCTATTTAGTTCTTTATTTTCTGACTGCGGGAAGTATTTATGCTCTGGGAAGTAAAGAAATTGAACCTGAAAATAATGTCATAATTTCATCTGTACAGCAAAACGCTATTCAGCAAACAAATGCTGAACCTTCAAGAGCGGAGCAGGTAATGAGAGCCCTTGCAGGCGCGTATCCCCGGCAAATAGATAAAATTGAATACCGTAATAACGACTGGGCTGTTTTGCTTAGCGGAACATGGTATCATTATGCCGAAGGGAAGCTTCTGCCGCAAAACATGGTTCCAAATGCTGCAAATTACAGTCCGCAGCCTTTTTACAATTACATAGCGGAATTGCCCGTATGGAAAGTTCCCACCGCTGAAGAAGCGGAGCGTTATCGCAGTATGGCAAACAACAGAAATCAAAATCCGCCGCGCCGCTCCCCTCAATTTTTTGACGAGCTATGGCGGGCGCATAACCGCAGTGAAGCTTACGACAGGGTAAAAACAATTCGTTTTCTCGGTAAATCCGTAACCGTCCATTATTTAATTCTTGAAAATCTCTCGCTTGTAGAGGAACAAATTCTTGCCGCCGCAAAAGTTAACCCGCAGGTTCAAAGCTGGATAAACAGCGTCAGTTCGCTTGAAGGGTGGAGTTGGCGGAACATTGCAGACACCCAATCGCGTTCCTATCATTCATACGGATTGGCAGTTGATATTATTCCGAAGTCATACGGCGGAAAGGAAACATACTGGCTTTGGGCATCTAACAGAAGATCGGATTGGTGGAACATTTCATATAATGAGCGTTATCATCCGCCTGCGGCAGTTATAAAAGCATTTGAAACTTACGGTTTTATCTGGGGCGGTAAGTGGCTGTATTTTGATACCATGCACTTTGAATACCGTCCTGAAATATTGATCTTGAGCGGAATGCCGCCTGATACGCGCCGGTAAAGAATATTCTTAAAATTCTTTAAGTGATTTTTAATAAAACACGTATTTTTTTTCAATATAATCCAACAGCGACAATTTATCCGCCGTCTGTTATTTGTATATAACATATTAAATATGAATATTAAGTAATGGCAAATATAATAAACGAACAGTATATTTATAAATTGATCAGCAGTAACATAAAACGTTTAAGATCACTGCAAAACATTTCTCAACTGGGGCTTGCCATAAATACCGGTCTTACCCACAACTTTATCAATGATATTGAAAACTGTAAAAAGGGAGTATCCGTAAGAACTCTTGCAAAGCTTTCCGTAGCGTTCAATGTTGAACCTTACCAATTCTTTCTTCCTGAAAATATGCATAATGACGATATGATGATCTATGTGAAGGATTTTAACGATTCGCTGCAAAAAATGGTAGCCGAGCTGACACAGCAGTATATCTCAAAGGATAATAAATCAACAACCCCGTCCTGATTTAGCCGCTGAAATGCCGAGTAAGTCCAATGACAGAAATTAAAAAATTGTGACAAAGAAAATGCCGCTAAAAAAGGTGTAGGTTCATCATTGGTTTTGGAATAGGCTGGATAATAGACATACAATATTGAACAGATGTAAGTATTCGCAGCTGTAAAGTTATTTTTCTTTTCGGATTATGAACGGTTCTTCATCCGAAAAAATTTCCAAAGAGCTGGTTTTGCAAGTTTTCATAATTACAGGCGCGAATTTGCGCGCGGCTGCGGCACACCGTCCGTCTTCCCGATCATAATCATAATAAAAATCAGCGTGCCATTTCCCGTCTACTTTTTTGCATGTCCCGCGTACCGTATTACTAAACTCATTATCGACAATACCCAAAGTCTTTGCCCAATCTTTATGGTATAAAAAATACGAACCGTCATTAAAAAGTATTTCACCATCGTGAATTAGAAACAGAATTTTATTATCAGATGCCATGCACAACACCTCCATGGTGAAGTATACGACCAATAAAGTTGCTACACTTCAATAGCGGTAAAATTGGGAGGCAGCCCCAGTAATACTTTAAATTCTTTTTCGTCCAGCGTTTCTTTTTCCAGAAGCGCCATGGCAACATTATCAAGAATATTATGCTGTTCATAAAGTATTTTCTTTGCCTTTGCGTACTCGCATTCAATTATACGGGCGATTTCCTCATCAATATACTGCTGGGTACTTTCGGCGTATTCACGCTGAAAAGAAGGTTCTTGCCTTTCCTGCCCCGTCATGCTCATGCCGCGCGATGTCAGCGCAACATTGGCGAAACGATCGCTCATTCCGTAATCGGTGATCATTTTACGGGCGATGTCCGTAGCCTTGGTTAAATCGCTTGCCGCGCCTGTGGAATATTCGCCTGAGATCATTTCTTCCGCTATGCGTCCGCCCAAAAGAATATCAATCCGTCCCAAAAGATCGGATTTGGTAACTGTATAGCGGTCTTCCAGAGGCAGCTGCAATGTATAGCCAAGCGCAAAACCGCGCGGAATAATCGAAATTTTCTGAACGGGGTCTGAGTTAGGTGTAAATGCGGCAATCAGCGCATGACCGGCTTCGTGGTACGCTGTAAGTTTTCTTTCGTTTTGTTTGAGTACTCTTGTCTTTTTCTGCAGACCGGCAACGGTTTTTTCAATTGCTTCGTCAAAATCTTTCTGCGTTACCATTTTCCGCCCTGCTCTTACCGCAAGAAGCGCAGCTTCGTTTACAATGTTGGCAAGGTCTGCTCCCGAAAAACCGGACGTAATGCGGGCGACAACTTCAAGATCAACAGAGGGATCCTTCAATACCTGCTTTGAATGAATTCTCAAAATCGCTTCCCTGCCTTTTACATCGGGCTTGTCCACAAGCACCTGCCTGTCAAAACGTCCTGGACGCAGAAGCGCGGGATCAAGCACATCAGGGCGGTTTGTTGCAGCCAGTATTATAAGGCCGCTGGTACCGTCAAAGCCGTCCATTTCAACAAGGAGCTGGTTTAATGTCTGTTCGCGTTCATCATTGCCGCCCGCAATATTGTTGAGTCTGCTTTTGCCGATAGCGTCAAGTTCGTCAATAAAAATAATACAGGGCGCTTTGGTTCTTGCCTGTTTAAATAAATCTCTTACGCGGGCGGCTCCGACACCGACAAACATTTCTACAAAGTCCGCGCCGCTCATACGGAAAAAAGAAACACCGGCTTCTCCCGCTACCGCCCGCGCCAGCAGGGTTTTTCCGGTTCCGGGCGGTCCCACCAAAAGTACGCCCTTAGGTATTTTACCGCCGATTTCTTTGTACTTTTGGGGACTCTTTAAGAAATCTACAACTTCGACAAGTTCTTCTTTGGCTTCATCAACTCCGGCTACATCGCTAAAACGCGTAACAATGTCTCCTTCCGCGACAATGACAGCGCGGTTTTGTCCTACAGAAAGAACATTTCCGCCGAAATTTCCTAAACGCTTAAGAACAAAACGCCATATAAATATAAAGAAAGCAATCGGCAATACCCAGCTAAAAATGAAACTAAGGACTGCGTTGCCTTCGCGCGAAACTGCGCCGTATGCGACGTTTTTTTCATCCAGCAGCTTGATAAAATCAGGATCGTAAATTGATACTGTACGATACGCTCTTTCCTGCGACTGACCGTAAGCGGATCGTGTAATACGCCTTGAAGTATCCTGTTTAGAAGCGCTTGTAAAACCGGTAAAATATGATTCTGTCATTTCAACCCGTTTGATTTCACCGGAGGAAATTCGAGCTTTGAATTCTGAAAAATCTATGGCGGGATTCATCTTGTTAAGAAACACATAATTAAAAAGGCTCATCAAGATAAAGAGTGCAATAATATAGACAATAAGTGATTTCCAGCCCCCAAACGGCTTGAGATCGGGAAAATTAGGCCCGCCGCCAAACGGAAATTGCGGACCGCCTTTGTTTTTATTATCGCCGGAACTGTCGCTCATCAAATCCTCGCTATAAATTTTTTACCATAAGTAGTATACCAAAAAAGAGAGAAAGAGGCTATCCCATAATCTTCCATAATAAAAATGCAAGACTTTTGAGACAACTTGTTTGAGTTTACAGCTCAAACAACGAGTTGTTTCAAAAGTCTATTATCTGTTAACATAAATGAATGAAAAGTAAACCACCTCTTTACCTTATAGACGCTTACGGTCTTATTTACCGTTCATATTTTGCATTTTTAACCCGTCCCCTGCGAAACAGCTCAGGAAAAAATGTGTCCGCCGTATTTGGATTTGCCCGTACTGTTATTTCGCTGCTGGACGAAGGCGCGCCTTTGGCGGACAACGGCGGTATACTTATGGAAAAAAACGAAAAACCTCTGCGCCTCGCCGCTGTATTTGATTCGCAGACTCCGACATTCCGTCACAATATGTACAGTGAGTACAAAGCGAACAGGCAAAAAACACCGGAAGATCTGCATGAGCAGGTTCCGTTAGTAAAAGAATTTTTAACCGCGCTTGGCATTAAATGCCTGAAAGCCGACGGTTTTGAAGCGGATGACATTATTGCCACATTGGCAAAAATGTGCCTGAACGAAAAACGGCAATGTTACATTCTCTCATCAGATAAAGACCTGTTACAGCTTGTAGGCGGCGGCATATATGAACTGCGTCCTTCAAAAATAAACAGAAAAGAAGCCGGAGCCTCAGTATTGGGTCCCGCCTGGGAACTCATCGGTCCTGAAGAAGTAAAAAAAGAAAGGGGCGTAGATGCTTCGCAGATGCTGGATTTGCTTTCGCTTACAGGCGACAACTCAGACAATATTCCCGGAGTTAAGGGAATAGGCGATAAATTAGCGGTAAAGTTGATGTCCCGTTACGGCTCTCTTGATGATATTTACAAAAATATCGCCGCCATTGAAGGCGTTACCGGAAAGAAAATGGCAGAAGGAAAAGAAAGCGCCTATTTTTCGCAATCGTTGATACGGCTTCGTGATGATGTTTGTCTGCCTATTGAAAGCATTGACGAGTTATCGGCAGAAAAACTGGATCGCAGCGCAGGCGCGGCAATCCTTATTCGCGAAGGTATCCGCCAAAGCGCTAAGCAGCTTGATCCAAACGTTAAAGCTCCCGTTGTACAAAATACACAAAAGGCAGAAACGCAGAAAAAAGACGATGAAACGGCGGTTGAAAAAATTGCTTCTGTCCCGCCGGATCGCGATCTTCTTGGCGACGGGATTTATAAAACAATTCTTGATATTAATGAATTGAAATCCGTTTTGGAACAGGCGAAAAAACAGCAATTTTTTTCGCTGGATTTTGAGACCGATTCGCTTGACGCATGGAATTCACACCCTATCGGCATTTCGCTTGCGATAGCGCCGAAAGAGGCTTATTATGTGCCGGTTGCGCCTCACGGCAGGGAAATAGTCTCCGCTTTTAACGAACCTGAAAAAGTCCGCAGCCTGCTGGCCGAACTTCTTGCAGATGAAAAAATTACTGTTATTGCACATAACGCCAAATTTGATTACAAGGTGAGCAGGGGGTGGGGCATTGAACGCTGGAAATGCAAAATTTGGGACACAATGGTCGCCGCATGGATTGCCGATCCTGAGCGCACCGGCTATTCTCTTGATTCGCTTGTCGCCTATACCTTTGACTGCACGCCTACAAGGTATATTGATATTGTACCGAAGGACAGTACATTTGCCGCTGTTCCTCTGGAAATTGCAGCATGCTATTCAGGAGAAGACGCCGACTTTTGCTTAAGGTTGAAATATTACATTGAGCCCATGCTGAAGAAAACAGAATCTCTTTCGCTCTTTGAAAATTTAGAAATGCCGCTGCTGCCGGTTCTGGCTGAGATGGAGGGCGAAGGCATAAAAATTGAGCCTAAAGCGCTTATAAGTTACGGCAAGGAACTGGCGGTTGAGCTTAATCAAATTCAGGAAACTACATGGAAAACTGTCGGACATGAATTTAATCTTTCTTCCACAAAACAGCTTCAAGATGTGCTTTTTGTCGAGCGTAAACTCACTCCGGGCAAAAAAACAAAAACAGGTTACTCTACCGACGCGGCAGCTTTGGAAGAACTTGCCCGTGAAGACCCTGTTCCGGCGCTTATCCTGCGCCACCGTACCCTGTCGAAACTAAAATCAACGTATGTCGACACGTTAGCTGACATGACGGACAGCGAGGGCAGGCTTCACACAAACTTTGTGCAGACGGGAACCTCTACAGGCCGCCTTTCCAGCAGGGAGCCGAATCTGCAAAACATACCGGTACGCACTGAAGAAGGGCGGCGCATACGAGAAGCGTTTGTTGCAAAACCTGGCTGTTTGCTGATATCAGCCGATTACAGCCAGATAGAACTGGTTGTGCTTGCGCATCTTTCCGAGGATGAAAACCTTATTTCCGCCTTCATGGAAAACAGGGATGTTCACGCCCGCACTGCGGCGCTGATATTCGGCATTGATGAAAGTGAAGTAAAAAACGAACAGAGGCGCATGGCAAAAACAATTAACTTCGGAGTGATATACGGAATGAGCGCCTTCCGCCTTGCAAATGAATTAAGTATCGGCAGAAGCGAAGCGTCTAATTTTATCAGCGCTTATTTTAAAACTTATTCGGGAGTAAGGTCTTTTATAGAAGACACAATTAAAAAGACGGAACAAAACGGCTATGTTACGACTTTACTCGGACGGCGCAGGTATGTTCCGACAATTAATTCGCGTAACAAAACCGAGAAATCAGCCGCTGAACGCATTGCGGTAAATACTCCAATCCAAGGGTCGGCGGCGGATATTGTCAAAATCGCAATGCTTAATCTGGACAGGCGTTTGTCCTTATTGGAAAATACGCAGCAAAGCGGCATTCAGGGCGAGGTGCGTCTTTTGCTGCAGGTTCACGATGAACTTATCCTTGAATGCCGGCAGGAAGAAGCCGCTGACATTGCGAAAATAGTCAAGGCGGAAATGGAACAGGCTGTAAAACTGCGCATCCCTCTGCGCGCAAGCGTTGAAACAGGGAAAAGATGGGGCGACTTTCACTGATTAATTTTTGGAAACGCGGCTGGGATTCATACTTTGCGTTATATTTTTACACGTCCGCGTAAACTGCGTAATAACGTAAGCTTGTCAATATATTCAATATTTCCGCCGACGGGCATTCCTGACGCAAGGCGAGTAACCGTTATGGGCAAATTTTTAAGCTGTTTTTGCAGATATAACGCCGTTGTATCGCCTTCAACAGTCGGATTCAGGGCAAGGATAAGTTCTTTGACGTGATCGCTGTGAAGGCGATCCATAAGTTTATTAATAGAAAGATTTGCAGGTCCTATTCCGTCCAGAGGGGCGATTAATCCCCCAAGGACATGATAAACGCCGGGGAATTCATGCGCTTCTTCTATTATGCGCATATCCTGAGCGCTTTCCACAACACAGATGATTGAGCGATCCCGGCCTGTGTCCGAGCAGACTGAACAAGGATCGGTTTCCGTAAAGCCTCCGCAGGTTCCGCAGCGGATAATTGCCTGATGCAGACCGGATAATTCCCTCGCCAGAGTTTCCGCAAGTACGGGGCTGCTTTCAAGAATGTGATACGCAATTCTGCCGGCGCTTTTTTTCCCGATACCGGGAAGTTTTGAGAATAATGTTACCAGTCTATCAAGGGCGTTTGCTTTCACTAGCAGACTGCCGTATCAGCCGAAACTGCCGGGGAAACCGGGTATATTTAAGCCGCCTGTCATGGAGGAGGCTTCACTGCTTACAGCTTCCTTGACTTTTGCCGTACCGTCAGAAAAAGCCGCCATTATTAAATCCTGAAGCATTTCAATATCTTTGGCGGCTTCCGGCGCAATTCGTACGGCGTTAACTTCCAGTTTTCCGCTTATGTCAATTTCTACAAGACCGCCGCCGGAAGCGCCTGTTACCGTTATAGCGCCGAGTTTTTCCTGAAAACCGCTCATCTGTTCCTGAATTTTTTGGGCGTTTTTTAATAATTCAAATGGATTAATGTTCATATAGAGACTCCGTTACTCGTCATCAATTATTGTTCCAGGTATTAAAGACAGCACGCGTTCAACCTGCGGCGGAATTTCATTTTTTGTTTCATGTACCGCATTATCCCAAAGAGGAACATCTTCATCATCACCGGAAGAAATTTCTGCTGCTGCGGATTCTTTGGCGGCGACCATACGCTTGAATTCATCGGTAAGAGAGCGCTTGTCTGCGGACGCGCCTAATGACGCGTTTGAAGACGGCTTTGTAGCTGCGGCATAAGCGGCAGTTTCAGGCCGGCTGTTTGAAACATTACGTGAAACCGCAGTTGACTGTCCCTGCGCGTTTGAAGGTTTTGGCTGTCCAAGAGCAAGCCTCGCATCTTCAACCGCTTCCTTTAATTCCGCCGGAGAAACCCAGCGGCTTAACCATGACAATTTAGAAATTACATTCTCAAGCTCAAAACGCGGAGACACCGAATAGCGGATGCTGCGGTAACAGTCAAGCAGAATATCAAGCGCCTGTTCAAGACGAATTGAATCAAATGTTTCCAGCGCCTTTGCTGAAAACTGGGAAGGACGGAAACCTAAAAGAGATTCCCTTGTTACGCCGTTTTTGAGCAGCAGCAGACTCCGGTAATAACCGGCAAGATCAATTATAAATTGTTCAATAGCTACGCCTGAAGAAAGGATTTCGTCTGTCAGCGCAAAGGCGTTTCGCGTATCATTTACGGCGCAGACTTCCGCCAGCGCGTTTAATCTTTCAAGACCGATAATGCCGAGTTTCTGCCGGATTAATTCGCTGCTGATACTGCCCGCAGAAAAGGAGACAACCTGATCAAAAAGAGTGAATGCGTCCCTCATGCTGCCGGTGGATTCTCTTGCTATCCAGAACAAGGCGTCATCCTCAGCTTCAATTTTATTTTCGGCGCAGATTTTTTTCAGTATTCCCTGAATTGTCTCGACAGATATAAGCCTGAAATTAAACTGCTGGCAGCGGCTTTTAATTGTCGCGGGAACTTTGTGCAGTTCTGTTGTGGCAAAGATAAATACAATGTAGGGCGGCGGTTCTTCTATGGTTTTTAAAAGCGCGTTAAACGCACTTGCGGAAAGCATATGTACTTCGTCTATGATGTAAACTTTATATTTGCCGGTCTGAGGCGGAAAAAGAACTTCGTCCTTGATCTGCCGGACATCGTTGACCGAGTTATTTGAAGCGCCGTCAATTTCCAGCACATCCATGCTGGCTCCATGATTGATTGCGCGGCAGTTATCACAAACGCCGCAGGGGCCTTCGACCGGTCCTTTTTCGCAGTTTAATGAACGCGCAAGAATTCTTGCGGCGCTTGTTTTACCGCAGCCCCTAGGTCCGGAAAAAAGGTAGGCATGGGCGATATGCCCGTTTTTTAATGAATTTTTAAGGGTTGAAACAACAAATTCCTGACCTGCCAATTCGTCAAAAATTTTCGGTCTGTATCTGGAGGCGGTTACTTCATATTCCGAGGCGGCCATATTATCAGTTTACAAAAAGATATAAAAAAGAAAAGCCCTGCATCAGGATGGCCGCGGCGCAGTATACCTCCGCTTACCGTTGCTTCCTTCCGGACCTGGCGGGTTTGGGCGGCGTATATTCGCACGGTTCCTGACGCAGAGCAATTCATGGTATTACACATAAAGCGCCTGATCAAGCGTTTTTGCCGGAAATACAACCGGTTTTAAGTAAAAAGCCGCATTTTTAAATTTGACAATTAACAAATTTGCGTCATAACCAATTATTATCATTTTATTTATTTATTTTTTTCCGATGATATATTATAGAGATAATACTCTTTAGTTGATGATTTGTAAGGAGGTTTTATGAAATTTTCCGGTAAACCAATTTTGGTTGTTTTAGTTATGCTTATTTATGCTGCTCCGGCATTTACTATAGATTTTAAAACACTGCAATCGGATGTTGACAAGTTTTCCAAAGATATGAATAAATCATTGCCGTTTAATTCTACAATAGGATTAAACTGGTCTGACGCTTATATTGGCGGTTTCCGTCATTTCGGTATTGGTCTTTCTGCAGGGCTGACTACAATGAAGGCAAAATCAGTTAATGAAATGATGAATTTATTCGGGCCATCAGTTAAAGATTTGCCGTTTGTAAGCAAAGGTCGTTTTCCGCTTCCGGCTTATACTATAGATGCCAGAATGGGACTTCCTGTTATCCCTATTGATTTCGGCATTAAGTTTGGTTATATAGGCCAAAATTGGCTGGAGCCATTAATTGGAATTGGAATAAAAGATCTTCTTGTCGGAGCGGATGTACGTTATGTTATCGTAAACAGCAAGGTACTTCCGATGAGGCTTTCAGTCGGACTGGGTTTCAATTATCTAAACGGAGGAATTTCTTATTCTGCCTCCTCTCTTGATTTTAAGGATAGTGCTTCCGGTCTTGATCTTAAGGCAGATAAAGTGGGCCTTCTGTGGAGTACCACAAATATTGAATTTAAAGTGCAGACTTCTTTTCCTTACAAAATTATAACTCCGTATGCGGGAGCGGGGATAAGTTATGCATGGTCGAAGGCCGGTTATAGAGTTTCAGGTTTAAAAGTTTCTCTAAGTGAATCTGATAAAGATGCGCTGAAAGATCTTGGCGTTTCTCCTTCATCGAATGATTTTGAAACAATCAATAAAGATAGCGGTTTTAATTCACGGCTCTTTGGAGGATTTTCTATAAATTTGGCTTTTGTCAGGCTTGACTTGACCGGAATGTATGAGATTATGAACCAAAATTTCGGAGCTACTTTTGGTCTAAGGTTTCAGATGTAGGCGGTATTACAAAAAGGTTATTGAAGGACAAATTTCCATACCCTGCGGCAAAACGCAGGGTATTTTAATTTATTGCCTATTTAAAAAAAATATGACATAATACTTCTGTGAAAGACAGATTTGAAACTTTTGATTCAGGCCGCGCCATTTTTTTTATTATGATTTTTGTCTGCTGTGTTCTTATCGGGGCTGTATTGAAAATCGCATCAATGGTGATTCTGCCTTTTACAATTGCCGTTTTATTGGCTTTTGTAATGTATCCGCTGGTCAAGTGGCTGGATAAATTCAAAGTACCGCGTTTTATTTCAATATTGCTTGTCGTCTTTATTATTGCCGCCGGTCTGTCAGTCTTTGGAATGGTGCTTTTCACATCAGGAAGGAATATTTTTTCTCTTTATGTTAAATATGAGAGACGAATAAATGATATATATATCTGGATTGCCCATCTACTGGAACTTTCTTACGATGAATCCTTAACCATTTGGCAGAATCTATGGAGTCAACTGGGAATTCGCACATGGGTATACAATTTTACCATTTCATTTTCTAATATCTTTTTTCAATTTATAACCAGCGCCGTTTTGGTTGTTATTTTTGTTGTGTTTATTTTGCTGGAGGCAACCTACTTTAAAGAAAAGCTGGAAATTGCATTTAATAAACATTCAGAGCGTATTCATCAAATGGGACATGATTTGATGTCTCAGGTTACGCGATATTTAACGGCAAAATTTTATATTTCTGTAGCCAACGGCGTAATATTTGCCGCAGCGTTTCACCTAATTGGACTTGAGTTCGCAATTTTTTGGGGTATTCTTCAGTTTATCCTGAATTTTATTCCTAATTTAGGCAGCATTGTATGCGGCTTTGTTGTATCGTTATTCGCTTTGGTTCAATTTTGGCCTGAACCCGGTCCGGTAGTTATGGTGGTTTCTGTAGTCCTGCTGGTTAATCTTGTGCTTGGATATACAATGGATCCCAAAATTATCGGCGAACACGTAGGAATCTCGCCGCTTATTGTTCTGACTTCATTGGCAATCTGGGGTTATATTTGGGGATTTGCCGGAATGATTCTTGCTGTTCCCATGACGGTTATTATCAGAATATTATGTGAAAATATTGACTTTTTGGAGCCTATTTCAATTTTAGTGGGAACGCGGAAGTCGGTTCTTGCAAAAAAAGCAGAAAAGGAAAAAACTGAAAACTGATTATGTCCGTTCCGTGTTATCCCGATTTTATTCCTTTGGATATTGGCCTGAAAGACAGCCTTCATCCGCGTCTTTCTCTGACATCTGACGGCGTTTCTGAATTTACATTTTCTGGGCTTTATCTTTTCAGAAACAGGTATAAATATCATATTTCACGTAACACAGGCGAAGACGGCGGATTTATCATCTCCGGTGTGCAGCCCGCTGCCGGAACAGAGCGCGAAAAAAAATTCTTTATGACTCCCTGCGCCGCTCCTGACTTGAAAATACTGGAAGACCTGTTTAAAACGCATGATTACTGGAAAAATATTTCTGAATCAGTAATTTCTCCCGTTAGAGATAAATTAGAAGAACGCGGCGTCGTTTTTACGGAAGACAGGGACAATTTTGATTATCTTTACTACCGTAAAGATTTAGCTGAATTGAACGGTAAAAAATACCATAAAAAGAAAAACCATGTTAATCATTTTAAGAATGCTTATCCGGATCATGAGCAAAAGCCGGTGAGTAAAGAAACGATTTCTGCAGCTAACGAAATTTTGGACAGGTGGCGGCAGAACAGTTCGCTGGACGGAGATTATAAAGCTTCAAAAGAAGCGCTTGATTTATTTGATGTTCTTGCGTTGAGGGGAACAGTTTTTTTTGTGAACGGAAATCCGGCTGCTTATTGTCTTGGTGAAAGCATCGCACGGGGAAGGATGTTTGCAATTCATTTTGAAAAAGGAATTGACGAATACAAGGGTATATATCAGTTTATGAATCAGGCGTTTGCCGAATCGCTTCCGCGGTTTTTCACCTTGATTAACCGCGAACAGGACCTTGGAAATGAAGGATTACGGCAGGCAAAGATGACTTACCGTCCCTGCGGATTTGTACAAAAATATACAGGCAAATTAAAATGATGTATTTAACAGGTTTTCATGCTATTGAAGAAAGAATAAAATCCGGACGTCTTTGCGGTCCGCTGCTCGTTGCAAAAGCAGGTCCGCGCGCGAAGGAAATTGTTTCGCTTGCAGTAGATAAAAAAATCCGGCTCGAAAGAACAGGAACATTTGACCTTGACGGTATTGCTCCCGATAACAGGGGAATAGCCCTTCAAGTTGAAGATGAGGCGGTCAGCGCTGACATTAGTCTTGATGATTTCATTGCAGGACTTGGAGACCGTAAAAACGCGCTCGTTCTCATGTTAGACGAAATTACCGACCCTCACAATTACGGCGCTATTCTCCGCTGCTGTGATCAATTCGGGGTTGATTTGGTCGTCGGGAGGAATCGCCGCAGCGCAAAAAACTCGGCTGTTATTTCGCAGACCTCGGCAGGAGCCGTTTCCTGGGTAGCGCAGGCTGAGACTTCCAATTTGGCGCGCGCAATGGAAGATTTAAAGGAAGCTGGCTTTTGGATTTACGGAGCCGATATGGAAGGCGAACCTGTTTACACAAAAGATTTAAGCGGCAGGACGGCGCTGGTTATCGGCAGCGAAGGAAGCGGCATTTCGCGCCTTTTGCGCGAACGCTGCGACGGTATGGTGGGAATACCATCGTCCGGCAGGATCGATTCACTCAATGTGTCGGTAGCCGTCGGAGTGCTTCTCTACGAAGTGCGCCGTCAAAGAACATAAAGAGTCAGCGGACAGCGTAACAGTAAACACAATGCGCGTCGCAGGTTCCGTAATCGCCGATGTCAACACTCTTACAGCACAAGCAGTAAGGACGCTGGTTTTTATCCTTGCCGCCTGATTCAAGTCCCCACAATTTATTGATTAACGCCGCGTCTATACACGCGCCGCTTTTAATTCCAAAAGAAGAAAAGTCTTCTTTCTCCGCGCAGCTTTGTATTTCCATACCGGCGGCTTGCGCGCTTTTTGCAAAGTCGCCAAGCAGTTGGGGATTAATGTCACGAGGTTCCAGCTTTTGTAATTCAAGGCGCTTCTTTGCCGCGGGATATTCATCGTAAATACTGATGATAACCCGCCGGACAGAACCAACAAGTTCCCGCGCAAGGAAATCAAAATTCCTGCGGTGAAAATCTTCGTCTGTTATGCTTGTTAAAATGACAGGATCGTAACGCCAAATTACCCTGTCCTGCCCGATTTTTTGCGCCAGTTTTTTAATGGAAACCAAAACTTTAGATGTATCAGGCACATTAGGTTCCAGTTCTGCGGGGTATCCTGTAACAGTAACCATTACATAAAAACGAAACCCACGTTTTTCAAGTTCATCTGCATTTGCAAGAATGTTCTCAGGCTCTCTTGTCCAAAAGACAAAAACATCGGTTCCGTCAAGCGCGTCAGGATTCATCAACTGCGCTGAAGGAAGCAGGGAAACACGTTTTATCTGCTTCGGATTGTAAGGATTCGCTACTTCACAAAATCCGGCATCGAGTCTTTCCATGAACCATTTAAACCGATATCTTGGAATATCGCACCGTCTTGAAACGCTGACAATCATGCGATATTTTAATCCACGTAGTGCCTCAAGTAAAAATCAAACCGAAATGGGGTTGATGCCTCACGATAAAAATCTAACCATAGGAACCGAAGCGCAACGGCTTCATGTTTGGTTTAGAAACAAACTGAGGAACAGGTTCAGC
>Ga0268262_10000658_pt1 | contig 44672 bp, 49 predicted proteins | sample TergutNc150P3_FD_190354 | JGI IMG/M metagenome (GOLD analysis project Ga0268262, IMG submission 190354) | Nasutitermes corniger P3 segment gut microbial community from laboratory colony in Florida, USA - Nc150 P3 (SPAdes) (version 2) | ecosystem: Host-associated > Arthropoda: Insects >...
CCACCGACACGGCCAAACGGCAGGCGTTGGCCTCAATCTGCATCGCGTCCATCCCGGCCGCGCACTGTATCTTGCGGAAAGGGTTGAGCATCTCGCTCCTCGGAACGCCGGTAAAAACTTTTTTGGCGACCGTGCTGTCGGCGAAGAGCCCGCCGGCCAAGTATACCGGAGGGACGGTGCCCCGCAAAAACGATGCGTTGCCGGAGACAATGCGGTTCACCTCGGAACCGAGCGCGGAGGCGTACCCTCCCTCGCCGCGCTCGTCCACGTCGTACTCCACCACTCCGTAGTCTATATAGGAAGTGTTGCTGACCAAAATCAGCTTCGTGCGGCGGTGCTCTCCCAAAACCAGCACCGCCGCGCCGGAAAACACGTCGCGGTAGTTCGCCTGAAACACGTTGGTAAGCGCGAATATGTCTACGTCCACGACGTACGGATTCAGCCTGGCGCTCTTAACGACCTTCTTCAGTTTGGCGAGCGTCTCCTTGCGCAGCGCGGCGGCCAAGTACCTCCGCAAATCGGCCAAGTGCCCCGGATCGACCTCGTAAAAATCGTAGGCGTAACCGCCGAGGCCGCCGTGCAGCCCGACACCGAGCTCGAAACGCAGCACCGCCTCCTGATCAAGCTCGTCGCTCTCCGCCTCAAGCGTCCGCACCGCGACCATGTCGCAAGGTATGGAACACACGACGTCGGCCCCGGCGAATTTGATCTTTTTGCGAAGCCCGGCAAGCTCGCGGGAAACCGCGTCCCAAAAATCGCCCGCGCCCGCGTCAGACGAAAACGGCTGCACCGCTATCTGCCGCACAGCCGTCTCCTGCGGGCTGTATTGAGCTACGCAGATGTAGTCTCGTTGAATGTCTAAGCCGTTGGTGCCGGCGGTTTTAGCCATAATCAATCTTTTTCTATTGAATTAGTTTTGACAGCGCAACATATTAATAATAAATAATGGGCAGCCGGAAAGTCAAATCGGCGTTAAATGTTTTGATTTTAACGATTTAAAGGCGGTATCGAGTCACCCCCGGTTATAATCACCCCGACCTCCCCCTCGCCGACGAAATCGCCGAGCGCCCCGACCGCGCGGCCGTCGGCGTCTATGACGACGGGCGACGACGGAGACGCCGTCAGCGGCGCGCCGCCCGGCTTAACGCTCCCCGTACCGATTGCGGTTATTACGAGGGTCCCTATGCTTAAAACAAGGGTGAGAACAGAGACGGCGTTAAGCCATCTCACGCGCCCCCTATTACTTTAGGCACGGCGAAGTGGCCTTTTTTGACGGACGGGCCGTTGGCCAGCAGCTTCTCGGCGGCGAGCGACGGAGCCTCTACGTCGTCACGCAGCGGGTCGTGCGAGGGGGCGACGAAGCACGTGGGCTCCGCGCCGGAAACGTCGGCGGCGTTCAACTGATCGACGTAATCGAGTATGGCGGCCAGCTGCACGGTGAAACCGGCGATCTCGGCCGAGGAGAACTCGAGACGCGCCAGTTTGGCGACTTTTAGGACTTCTTCTTCGGTTATCATTTTTGTTATCCTGCGAGTTGGTTTAAAAAAATTATTGACCACGAACCACACTAACCACACGAACAAAACATATTTTATAAATATATTCCGGGCGGACGCTGAGTCAACACGTTATTCGAATTTCGCGAATTTGGCGAGCAGCTTTCTTCTGACGCCGTCTTTGAAGAGCACCGTGAGCTTCATGTCGGGGCCCAGGCCGCTAATGCCGACTATCTTCCCCTGACCGAAAGTTTTGTGGACGACGGTCTGGCCCATGCGGTATTGCGGCTCGCTCTCCTGGGAGAACTCGTTGTACTTGGACGCGGCGGGGCGGGGGGCGTCGGCGGTCTGGTCGAAAAACGACGGCGGCGTTTTGCCGACCGACGGCCGGCCGGCCATGCCGTTGCTCCAAGCGGCCGCTCCGCGTTTATCCGTATTGACCGACGCCCTTCCGTCTCTATCGTTATTATTGATAAACGCCGCCCCGGACTGAGCCCCGCCGAAGTACGCCGCGCGGTTCTCGAATTTGTACAGATCCTCCGGGATGTCCGCGATGAAGCGCGACGGTTCGCTGGGCATTATGCTGCCGAAGCGCAAGCGTCTCTCGGCGTAGGAGCACGAGAGCGTCTCCCCGGCGCGGGTGCAGCCCACGTAAAACAGGCGGCGCTCCTCCTCTATCTTGGCCTCGTCGTGCGTCACTTGACGGGAGGGGATGATCCCGTCCTCCACGCCCGCCAAAAAGACGGCCCGGAACTCCAATCCCTTGGCGCTGTGAAGCGTCATGAAGTTGACCGCCCCGTCCTCGCGGCTCCAGCCGTCCACGTCACCGGCGAGCGACACCTCCTCCAGAAAATTCGAGAGCGAGCCGTCAGGGTTATCCTCCCGCCACGCGGCCATAGCATTCATCAGCTCGCTCACGTTCTCCACGCGGGCGGCCTCCTCCTCCGACGCGGCGGCGCGTTCGGTCAGCATGTCCATGTAGCCGCTCTCTTTAAGCATGACCCTCAACACCTCCGCCGGGGGGGCGGGTTCGTTCGCCAGCTCCGTAAGCTGAGCGTACAGCTCCCGCAAATCGGCGAAACCTTTACGGTAACGGACGTTCATCTCCTCCGCCCCGCCGGACATAACGGCCTCCAACGGCGACACGCCCCTCTCCTTAGCAAAAACCGAGAGCGCCTCCATCGCCTTGTCGCCCAAGCCCCTCGCCGGAACGTTCGCTATGCGCTCGAAGCTCACGCCGTCCTTCGGATTCACGAGCAGACGCAGGTAGGCCATGCAGTCCTTCACCTCCGCCCGCTCGTAAAAACTCGTGCCGCCCACCAAAACGTAGGGGACGCGCCTCTTCCGAAAAGCATCCTCGAAGACGCGAGACTGCGAGTTCGTCCTGAAGAGCACCGCGACTTCCGTCCCGGCCATCCTCCGCAACAGCCCCTCGCACTCGACGGCCACGTACTCCGCCTCCTGCCGGTCGTCCCTGAAACGGCAGACCGAGACCGGCGCGCCGCCCGCCGCGCCCGTCCACAACTCCTTGCGCGCGCGCATCAAATTCGGCTTCACAGCGGCGTTCGCGAACTTCAAAATCGCGCCCGTCGAGCGGTAATTCTCCTCTAATTTGAATATCTTCGTGCCCGGGAACGCCTCCTCAAAAGTCAAGATATTCTCTATCTTCGCGCCGCGCCAGCCGTAGATGCTCTGGTCGTCGTCGCCCACCGCGAAAATCTTCCCGTGCGTTTCGGAGAGCTGCCGAACCAAGTAGAACTGCGCCTTGTTCGTGTCCTGGTACTCGTCCACCAGCACGTAACGGAACATGTCTTGATACTTCGCGAGTATCTCCTTGTTGGCGCGGAACATGTACACGACGTTGCTTATGAGGTCGTCGAAGTCCATGGCCTGCTGCTCCCGCAGAGCCTTTTGGTACAAGCCGTAGGCCTCCGCCGCCTCGCGCTCCCACATTCCCGACGCCCGCGCCCCGCACTCGCCCGGAGTAAGGCACATCGACTTGCGCGACGATATGGCGGAGAGCATGGCTTTGGGAGTGGTCGTTTTTTCGTCGATCTTGAGGGCGGCCAAAACCTTTTTCACAACGGAGAGCTGGTCGCCCGTGTCGTAGATGGTGAAGCCGGGCGGATAACCGACCGCCTCCGCCTCGCGCCGCAGTATTTTGGCGCAGAGCGAGTGGAAGGTGCCTATCCACAGCCCCCCGACCGGAGCCGAGACGAATTTCTCCACCCGCTCCCGCATCTCTCCGGCGGCCTTGTTGGTGAACGTCGCCGCGAATATCTGGTAGGGGCGATAGCCTTTGTCGATCAGGTAGGCGATCTTGGCGGTGAGCACGCGGGTCTTGCCCGTCCCCGCCCCGGCGAAGACGAGTTCCGGCCCGTCGATATAGGCCACGGCGGCGCGTTGAACGTCGTTTAATACCAGGGTGTCTAGTATTGATCCTCTATTATCAGCCATTATGCCAGCAAATTGTCCGTACGGGTTTTATTTTTTAATCCTATAATCTCTTTTCTAATCTTATTTTTTTGACGTTGATTTTTAATCCTATAATCTTTTTTAATAATCCTATAATCCTAATCGTCCTGAGTCGATCCCAAAACCTGCTCTATCGTGGTAGACCCGTCCAGCACCTTCTTAAGCCCGTCCCGGCGCAGCGAGTCGTAGTTGCCGCGCCTTAGCGCGTAGTGCTTGATCTGCTCCGAGGGGAGACGCTTTATCACCATGTTGTTGATCTCCTCGTCCGGCACCAAGAACTCGTATAGACCCATGCGGCCTTTGAAGCCCGTGTTGTTGCATATCTTGCAGCCTTTAGTCTTATAGAACTTAAGCCCGGGGCGCAGACCCAATTTTTGCAGCATCGCCGGATCCGGGTCGTACTGCTCTTTGCACTTGCACAGCTTCCTGACAAGGCGCTGCGCCAATATTCCTATGACGGAGGAGGTGATAAGGAACGGCTCTATGCCCATGTCCAAAAGGCGCGTGTAGGCGCTGGGCGAGTCGTTGGTGTGCAGGGTGGAGAAGACCAAGTGGCCGGTGAGCGCGGCCTGGATAGCCATCTGGCAGGTCTCGGCGTCGCGCATCTCGCCGATCATCACCACGTCCGGGTCTTGACGGAGGATGGAGCGCATGCCGGCGGCGAAGGTGAACCCGGCCAGCGGGTTTATCTGACCCTGCGCCACGCCGTCGAGGTTGAACTCGACCGGGTCTTCCATCGTGATGATGTTTATGGATACGTCGTTGATCCTCTTTAGCGCCGCGTAAAGGGTGGAGCTCTTGCCGCTTCCGGTCGGCCCCGTGACTAACAAAATGCCGTCGGGCTTCTGGATGACCTCCTCGAACTGTTCCTTAGTCTTAGGCAGGAAACCCAGCATGTCTATGGATATGTTCATGGACTGCGGGTCGAGGATACGCATAACGATCTTTTCGTTGACGCCGCGCAGACGGGTCATGACCGGGAAGATGGAGACGCGGAGGTCGATCTCGCGTCCCTGCGCCCTGATCCTGAAACGCCCGTCCTGCGGTTTGCGCTTCTCGGCTATGTCCATGCCCGCCATGATTTTGAGACGTGAGGTGATCTGCGCCCGCATTTGGAGCGGAATGGGAGCCTGCTCAACCAAATCGCCGTCTATCCTGTAGCGCAGACGGGTGTAGGTCTCCAACGGCTCTATGTGTATGTCGGAAGCGCCGGAGCTTATGGCCTGGGTGACGATCAGGTTGACGAGCTTCACGACCTGCGCGCCCTCCTCGTCCGTCAGCGACGACGACTCGGAGTCGTCCTGCGACTTTACGACCTCCAGCTCCCCGCCCCCCTGCGAGGCCACGCTGCTGAGAAGCTGGCTCATCTCCTCGCTGGCGGAGGCGTAGTTCTTCTCTATGGCCGTCATGATGCTCTTCTCGGTGGCGAGCACCGGGTCGATCTCCCTGCCGGTCTTGAACTTCAGGTGGTCTATCACGCGCAGGTTTGTCGGATCGACCATCGCCACGGTGAGCACGCCGTTGCGCTCGAAGAGGGGGATGACCTTGTAGCGGCGCGCCATGTCCTCCGGTATGCACTTGATGAGCGCCGCCGAAAAGTTGAACTGCTGCAAAACCACGTGCTGTATGTCGAGCTGGGCGCTCAAAACGTCTATAAGTTTGGGCTCGCTGATGAAACCGAGTTTGACGAGGCACTTGCCCAAGAGCTGCTTGGAGGTCTTCTGCTCGGCAAGCCCCTTCTCAAGCTGGTCGGCGGTGATGAAACCCTGTTCGACGAGTATCTCGCCTATGCGCTTGCGCTGCTGAAGGTGGATCTGCTCGCCCAAAACCGCCGTGAGGTCGTCGTTCGAGATGAAACGCATTTGGACGAGCGTGGAGCCGAGGCTCAGACCGTTGCGGCGGCACTCGCGGAGGGCGATAAGGAGCTGCTCCTCGGTGATCAAACCCTGGGAGAGCAGGACTTCGCCTAATTTTTTGTATCGCTTTTCCGCCATCATAATGGTTTTATCCTTAAAAAAGCAAAAATCAAAATCTTTAAAATCAAATTCAAAATATTATTATGGGGACGGGGCTCCGCCCCGTAACGCCCCGCTTTAGAGCCCCCCCCTGCTGTCCCCCCAACTTCGTAAAATATATAGCCGGGAAAAGCACCCGTCTATATATTTTACGGGGGGACGTTTTAAAACATTTACGTCAAAATCAAAAACCCTGCAACCCGCAACACCTGCTGCACACCGGCATCAACCCCTTCTTCATTTCCTTGCGGAATTTTTTAAATTCGGGACCGTTCCATATATCGTAAAAGCTTTGGTCGTTAATGTTGCCGGCTGTAAAGTCTTGATAGTCTCGGCATGGCGTTACACGGCCGTCGGGCGAGACCTCCGCCGTGTAGTATATGCTCTCGCACTTGGGGTATCCGCAGTGCCATGAGTGGTCGTTGTAATAGCGTTTGATCTGCGCCTCTTTCTCTATGTCGGGGAAGAATTGAGGGATGCAGACTTTGCCTTTGGACATCGCTTTGAGCTGTTTGATCTGGTCGGCGGTGACCTTGGGGTCTACGTCGTTGAAACAGCTCTTCAGGTATCCTAAGTGCTTTTGGGGCTTGTGCCCGAAACGCGCCTCGAAGACCCTTTCGTGGGCGGCGGCCCGCTCTTCGGTGATGAACCAGCCGAAGTAGAAGGGGTGGAGCTGCGCCTTGTCCAACACCAATTTGTGTATGTCCGTGAGGCGCGAGTAGTTGGCGTTGGATATGACGGTGATCGGTATCACCATCGGGTACTTCAACTTTTTGCGGGCTTTGATCTCTTTTACTTTTTCCATGACGGCCATAGTCTTTTCAAAGTTGTCGGAGACGCCGCCGCCGGCGGGGGCGCGCATGACGTTTTGGGATGCGCCGTCCCAGCCGTCAAGGCTCAAAAAGAGTATGGACAGCGCGCCGGTATCTATCAAGCCCTCTATATTTTTGTCCAAATCCTGCGCGTTCGTGACTATGGAGCCGCGCAGCTTGTGTTTGGCGAGTTCTTGGAAGAGCGGCAGAAGCGGCTTCCACATGGTGGGTTCGCCGCCCCACACGTAGTAGAACGGCTTGTCGCGCCGCGTCTCGAAGACCACGCGCTTCACCGTGTCGAAGTCTAACTGGGCCAGCTTCTCCCCGCGTTCGAGCTTCATGCGCAGGTGCCCGTTCTCGCCCCACTGCCCGCACGACCCGCAGCGCAGGTTGCAGACCTCGTTCACCCGCAGCGATATTTGCCCCACCGGGACATCGGCGTGCGGGTTTCGCGGGAAGAAGTACTTGCGCACCTGCTGCACGAACATAGCGGGAGTCAATGGATCGGTGACGGCGGCAGGGAGCATCCAGCGCCAAACGAAACCCGCCGGCAGCAACGCCTTGCCGTTGAATTTGGACATGGGAACCTTTTTTCAGCGGTTAACGGAAAGCCGGGAAGCAGACTCGAACTGCCGACCTGCTGATTACGAAAAATCGTCAAGTCGTTCGGCCCGCTCCGGCGCCTCTACTGTTATAATGTAATATACGTTATTTCGCCGCGAAAAAGCAACTTTTTTATTTTTTTAAGCCCCCGCGCGGCAAACGGGCGCCCTAACGGAAAAACGGCGGGAAGTAGCCCTGTTGTAGCCCTTTTTTCGCGTATTTCCGGGGGTTGTAGCACTTTTTGTAGCACTTTTCGCGGAGCATAAAACTTTCACTTTAAACCGCCGGGAGCGTCCACGCTTTTATAGCTCCGCCCCCTTTTCGCCCGCAATTCATCTAAGTGGCACCGGTTGCAGAGACTCTCTAAGTACGCGTCGTCGTACGGCGACAGCCCCCTCGCCCGCAGTTCTTCGACGGGGGGATTGTGGTGCACCATCTGCGCGGCGACCGCGAGCCCCCTCGCCCGGCACCGGCGGCAGAGCGGTTCGGCGCGCCGATGCCGCCGCGAGACCTCCGTCCACCGGCGCGAGGCGTAAAATTTTATAGATTCGGACGTCTTAGCCTCGTCAAGCGCGATAAAGGGCAGGCGACGCTCCTCCGCGGCGGGTTGGTGCTCAGGGCAATATCCCGGCTTGGCCAACAGCGCCGGACAGCCGGGGCGGCGGCACGGGGTCAAAGGGCGGTCGGGCATTACGCGCCCGCATACACGTATTGTGCCGAGGTGTTGCCGATGTCAAAAACCTCGGACGGATAGACGGCCTCAACGCCGCGCTGCAAAACGTCATACTGCCTGCCGGCGAGGGCGCTGGCGATTAATGATGACCAAAGGGTGCTCCCCGTGGTGATGTTCGGCTTGCTGTTGAATACGGCGATGGCCGGTCTGACGTTGCTCATCGCCAAATTATAGTTATCAGTGGAAGCTGATATGCGCGCCAATATCCGGCTTTTTGCCGGGGCGTACAATCTTAAGAGCGCATACGCGAAAACACGCCCCCCGCTTAAGATGAACATCTCGCCGCTACTACCGACAATCGCGCTTTCTATATTAAGCAGCGCCCCGGCCAACGCCTCGATATTGCCCTCTACACGGTTCAGGTCGCCCGCTTTAATCCCGTCGCCGGGCAGCCAGTCTGTTTTCGGTTCGGTCCACCCCATAGCTATTTTCTCCCTTCGTGTTCGAGACTGTAATGGTTCCCGTCGTTAAACCGCCCGCCCCACGACCCGCCGAGGCTCTCCCAGTACTCCCCCAGCGCCTTGTGGTCGTCCGTCGCGGTCAAATACTTTCCGCCCTTAAACAGGTTAAGATCAATCGCCAGCCCGATATAGTGCAGACTGTTTTGCTTGTGCGGCGCTTTCCCCGCCGCATTCCGGTAATCCGCCGAACTCAGCAGATCGCCGCCCGTCAGCTCGTAACCCAGCTCATACGCTTTGGCTATGAGCCGGCCGGCCATCCGCATAAATTTGCTCTGCTTCTCCCGCAACGTCATTTACCAGCCTCCTATGCTATGAGTTTATACAGTTAAAGATAAGTCTATCACCTTATCCGCAAAAGCTAACCGGCCCGATAACTCCGCGCTAAAAAGCGTTAACGCTTTTATTTCTTCGGTCAGCCGATTGATTTGGCCGTTGCGCTCGGCGATAGCCGTTTCCGCTCTCTCGCGCTCCGCGCATATCAGTTTCTTTTCCTCGACGATCGCGTCTACGCTCGCAAACCCTCTGCGCGGGTTAAACGACAGGACGTGCTCCACGCGGCAATCGCAGTCGCAGTAAATATCGAAGCCGGCGGAAGCGGCCCCCATGCAGAAGCCTATATCTTCGCCGATAAGCGCAACGCGCTCACCGTCTTTTATGTAACGGAAAGCTACGTCGCGATACCACGGGTATTCCGTTTTCTCGAAAACTTCGCGCTTAATCAGCGTGAACCCGCCCCCGACCCAATCGACTTTACGCAGTCCCTCCGCGTCGATGTCTATGAACGTGGACGGTTCCGCGAGCCCGTCGCCGTTATAATACCCGGCCACCGCTTTGCCGGGATCGACTCTATAGGCGTAGGCTCCGCCTACAATATCCTTATCGCGGCTTAACAGCCGCCGCAAATGCTCGGGCGTAAACGCGATATCGGCGTCCAGCGACAAATAAAAATCGAAACCGAATCCGCTTTGCCGGGCTAAGTCGCAGCCGCCTCCGTTGACTCCGGCGTTACGGCCGTAGGCTATGATGGAGCTTTGCGTTTCGCGGATATCTAAATCCCATTCTCCGCCCTTCAGCGCGTCTAAGCTCCGCCGCGTTTCCGGTGAAATCATTCCGTGATTAGGATAGGGCAGACAGATCCTAATTTTGGGCTTAACCGATGTCATAAGCCTACTCCTTTTTAAGTAAATGCGTTTCCGCTCGACATAACCCACTCGCCGATGGAGTTTACGTTATTATAGCGCAGTTGCGCTATGTTATTCCATTGTCCGGCGTAATACTGCTGAAATACCAACGTGCTGAAGGTTGACCCGGTACTATCCGCCTGAATGAAAGCTTTCCATGCACCGTTGCCGGGAGCGCTCCACGAAGCCGAACGTGCTCTATAAAAAGATATGCCTCCTCGGCTGAGGTCTATCGCCGTCGAATCGCTGTTACTGCCTCTTATGTTTATTTCATCCGTCCCTATCTTTACGGCCCTCGCCGCAGTGTTGGCGTAGTCACCCGCGTAAATAGAAGAACTGTTGCTCATCTTAAGATCGCCCGTCATGGTGTCGCCGGATTTTAAAACATAGTTGCCGAAAGGCAGCGAAAGCGCATAAGTTCCCGTATAAGACGTTCCCGATACGGTTGTCAGCCTGTGCACGACTCCGGCCGCCGATATTACCAAATCCCCCACCTTTATAGTGCGTCCTGAAATGACTGTAATGGCTATGTTGCTTGTCGTGCCGGACGTGGAGAGCGTCGTCGTTGTCGTGTAAATATTCAAGCCTTCCGCCCCCGGCGAACCAGTCGCTCCCGGCGATCCCGTTGCTCCAGTGGCTCCGGTGGCCCCGGTCGCTCCCGGCGATCCCGTTGCTCCAGTGGCTCCGGTCGCTCCGGTGGCTCCAGTGGCTCCGGGCAGGCCCTGCAAGTTCTCGCTAAGTTCCGTTTCGATCCTTAAGTCGCCGCCGCTATCTGTAACCGAGCCTATAACATCGCCCGTCAGTTCGATTGTACGGTTCAGCTTATCCTGCTTCGCCGCCAAATTCTCAGGCAATCCGTCGACATCGCGTATAACGTGCCGATGCGCGGACGGCGTAAAAGCGTCCGGCTTATTCGTCACCTCGTTCCATGTGGTGCTGTTCGCCCCGCCCGAAGGCATAAGGTTGGTCGCGTCGATGTTTTCCGACGTGTTGCGCGTCCCGCCGACTTTGCGCAAAGATATTGACTGGCGCAGCCCCCCGTCGCCGGACAGTTCCGTACTGATTCTGTTGATTACATAATATCCCTTTACATCTAAACCTTTCTTTTTGAATTCGGGCAGTTCCACGATCATCCCGGGTTTTAGCGTAACGTCCCCGAAAGCGTCGATCTCCATTTCCACCTGCTGCCCGCTGAAGGCCTTTATGATATTCTCGGCTATCGCCTTCGCTTGCGCTTGCGTCTGTATCAACTGATTTTCCGTCAACTCAAACTCTATTTTGCCGTAGTCGCGTATGGACTGTTCGTTTATGAGGATAACGCGCTGCGTTTCCGTATTTTCCGCCGGTTTCGCTTTACCGTCGCCGTCGGTTTCGTACCGCAGAAACGGCACCGATATATTGTTGGCGATATTCGACCGCTTTATGCTGTACTGCTGGCTTTCCATATCGTCCAAGCTGAAAGCATACGCGGCGCGCGCGTCCCCCTCAGACGGATATATCGCGCTTAATTTCTTTATGCGCAGTATATCGTTGCAATCGTAATTTCCCCTGTCGGCCGCAACCGCCCTTTCTTCATCGGCGGGGGAATCCATATAGGCGGCGCACATCCCCGCGCCGGCAATGTCTTTTATGCAGTCGAAATAAGACTGCGCCTTGAAAAAGCCGAGCGGTATGATATCGGCCTTCAGCCTCTCGTCGATATCATATTCCATATCCGCCATGCTCGGCAAAGTGTCGCGCAAATCCGACAGCAAAGCGTCGGCCATATCGTAAAGGGAGGCGTTAACCCAAACGCTGCGCTCCGCTACGCCGTCATTGCGGTATACGTTGCCCAAGCCGTTATAACTTACATCTTGCAGCAGCCCCAACCGGTCCCTCGCGACGGTGGACGCGCCGCTCCCGTAGATGTCGACGCTCCAGTCGTCCGACCAATACACGCCTTTCGGCGCGGTTTCTCCGTCAAACCCTATAAACGGGTCGATGCGCCTATTCGCCCGGGCGACCGTAGACAGTCTGCTGTTCGTGTTGCCGCTCGTGAAAGCGTCGTCTATGTTTTGCAGCGTAATCGACAGCTCGTTCGCGGAAACCGCGCCGACAGGCAGCGTAGCGACGGATCCGTCCGTTTCCTCCAATAAGCTTAACGACATTATATCGTCGCCGTCGTATTCCTTCCGCAGCGCGGCGGCCAGCGACTGTATCTTTACGAACGCGCCCGGCTTCGACCATTTGCGTATCTGTAAACGTGCGCCAGCCGTATCGGGGACGATTGCGGGGAAAGAAGCTACGCGCGACAGCGCGGCATTGCCGGATACGGTCAATACCGCGTCGTTACCGTCGCCGTCTTTAGCCGTGACGTATTTTCCGTCGCCGTCCAAAGTTAAAAACGTAAGGGTAAAGTCGACAGGGTATTCGGCATACGCTTTATCGCCCGTTACGGTTAACGCCTGCAGCGGGCTCGGCGTCCAATAAACGGTTATAGCCGGAGGCGCGAGCGGGTTAAATTCGCCGGATTGCCGCGAAAGCGCGTTCCCGTCGCCGTACCACCCCACCAGCAGCCCGCGCGTCAGGTTTATATTAGGTTCAGGCATCGCGACCATATCGTTTAATCGCGGATAATCCGCGCCCGGATAGTCGAGCTCCGTCATGCAAAACGCCCATCGGCGCGGAATGCCTAAGCCTAACACGGTCTGGTCTTCGATACTCGCGCGGTTGCGCGTAGTTACGGAATGCACCTCCGCCTTATCGACGGAGTTCCCCGCCCACGTCAAATTCAGGCGGACGCACGGTCTGCGGACGGTGCGCTTCGCGGCGGCTTGCAGTTCGGCGGCGCCCACGCTACACCTCCGCCGCCGTCAGAGAGATGCCGTCGTACATGCCGCCGCCGCCGCCGAACGGCGGTGCCAGCACACGCAACCCGTAGGCCACGGGCGACAGCAGCACACGGTAATCCGGCGAAATCAATCCGCTCACAGCATCGTAAAATATCCGCATAATCAGCACCCTGTCTATACGCGGATTAACCCAGTCGATTAAGGGCTGCAGCACGTCAAGCCCTATGTCTTTATATTGGATGTCCCACTTCTTTTTCAAGGTCTGCACGTCGCGGCGCAGCTTGCCCGACAACGCCCGCCCCTCGACGGACAGCATCTCCACGCTCTCGGTGACGGCGCGCCCTATAGACGGGAGCGTGAACGAGGAAACGCCGTCGTTGAAATCGATACGGGTTATGTTACCTAAATAGAGCATATTCACGCGCCTCCCGTGCGCTTGATTTCCGCCGCGCGGATCGGACGCAGCCGCCGCTCCAGCTCGCGGAGCCCCGCGTCGTTGCCGATGAACGCGCCGAGGTTCAAAGTGACGCTCCCGCCGCCGGAAACCGCCGCCGGAGCCGCCTGGCGGCCGAGCGCGTCGATTAGACGGTCGGCCAAACGGTCTACCCCCGTTTCCATCGGAAGTATCAGCTCGTCCTGCCGGCCCTCGCCTATTTGTCCGACGACGCCGCCCCGCCCGCCCTGGATGAGCGCGCCCGCCTCGAACGGCTCCGGCGCCGTCGCTATGGCGGTGACCTGCGCCGCGCCCAACGCTCCGACCGTCGCGGCCATTATCGGCCCGACTATAGGCCCCATCTCGGCCAAAGCCTTGACCACCGCCCGCGCCGTATCTATCGCCGCGCTGAATATCCCGATGGCTTTGTCGCGCGCCGCGTTATCCTTTTGGATCCGCAGCTTCTTTGCATCTTCCTCATCGTCGAGGGCGGCGAGACGCTTTTTGCGCTCCTCTTCGTCATCAATGTTCGCTTCGATGTAGGCGCGCCGATCTTTGTATTCTTTCGATAGACGCTTTTCGTCGTTCGCCGAAAACATCGACATCACAGAGCCGATTTTGTTGACCGCGCCCACGGTCGCGTCCGTCCACGCCGCCACCGCCTGCTTGCGCTTCGCCGCCATCGCGTCCTCCGCTTCGGCGTTGATGCGCTTGCGCTCGTTCGCGTAATACTCCTCTATCCGCGCGGAGTCCGCGCCGGTCTCGGCGGCGACGGCGAGCTCTTTGGCCGCCTCTACTTCGAGCGCGGCAAGCTGCGCGTCGAAACGGTTTTCCATGCCGGCGATTTTCTGCTGCGTCAGCTTGTCGTCCCAACGCAAGTGCAGCTCCTCGATCTCCTTCAGCTTCTTCTCCTCGGCCTCCGCCTCTTTCCGCGCCTCCTCCTCTAATTTCAGACGCTCCTCCTCCAGCCGGGCGGCTTCTTTTTCGGCGGCTTCGTCGGCGAGCTTTTGACGCTGCGCGTCGTAATGGCGGCGGATGTCAGTAAGCTCTTTTTCCCTCGCGCCGAGCTTCTTCGCCTTTTCGATTTCCAACTCCTCCTCGTAGTCAATCAGCGTCTTCGCGTCCATTTGCATCCGCGTGTAAGCATCGTTGTGGCCGTCTACGAGTTGATTCAACTCCTGCCGCCGCGCGGCTGCGGCGCGTTGGCGTTCCTCGGCTTCTTTGGCGAGGCGGGCGCGTTGGAGATCGGTCATCGCCGCAACTTCCTTTCCCGCATCAACCGTCTTTTTCAGCGCCGTAACCCCGGCGAGCTTTGCGCGGACATTTTCCTCCGTCGCCTTCCGCTCCGCGTCCGTCATCGCCGCAAGGCCTTGCGCGGCGCGAGAATGCTCTTTAATAGCGACTACCGCGCCGTAGTGCGCTTGTGTCAACCGCTCTAATTCGGCGGGGTCAAAGTCTTTCGTGCCTTTTAGTTTCTCGTATTCTTTGACCGCTTGCTCTGTTAGTCTTACCTGCTTCATCAACGCTGCGTTGGATTCCCTTATAGCGTCGGCCTCGGCGGCGAGTTCTTTGGCCCTTTTAAGATCTTCGAACGCTTTAATTGTCGTATATATCGCTAAGCCGAGCGAGGCGAGGGCAGCGATAATAAGCCCCGGGTTAGCCGCAAGAACTACCCACGCGCCCTTTATTATGGTTATCAGCGCAGATATAGCGGGCGTTAGCATACCTATCAAGGCCAACAAGCCTTTAAGCCACATCGTGAATTTACCGGCAATCAGCAAAGCGGGCCCCGCCGCCGCAACAACCCCGCCTAGTATAATAACAGTTTTTTGCAATAAGGGATTAAGTTCGTTAAACCACGCCGTTAAATCCTTAATCTTGTCGGCGACTTGTTTTGCTACGGATACCGCCCTCTCCATCATCGGAGCCAATTGATCTCGCAATATGGGTATAAACGCATTGCCTATCTGCATACCCAGCATCGAAAAATCTTTTTTCAGGTTGTCAACCGACAATCTAAACTGATCCGCGTCTTTTAAGGCCGCTTCGCTCATTACTTTTCCGGTATCATGCGCCGACTTACGCACCGCGTCGAGTTGCTCCGATGTCATAGACAGTATCGGCGCGACATCTTTGAGCTTTTTGCCGAATATATCGGAGGCTATGGCGTTGCGTTGGTTTACATCCTCCACCTTGTTTAAACTGCCGATTATCTCGGGCAGCAGGTCATCCATGCTTCGAAGGGAACCGTCGGAATTCGTGACGGATATTCCGAGCTTGTCCATCGCGACAGCCGCTTCTCCCGTACCGCTTTGAATGTCGGTTAATTTAGGGGACAGCTTTTGGACTGCGGCGAGAAATGCATCGCTGGAAACGCCGGCGGCGCGAGCTACCTGCTCGTACTCTTGCAGCGCATCTGTGGACAAGCCTGTCGCTTCGGACATTGACATTAATTCGCTTGCATACGCGCCTGTCTTTAGCGCGAGCGCGGCGACGGCGCTTCCGGCGGCCGCGAGCGGCACGGTAAAAACTTTTGACATCAGGGTGCCGACGTGATTAAAATCCTTCGCCATCTTCGTCAGCGTTTTGGCCAGCTTTTCGCCCGCCTCCCCGAGGGCTTTAATGTCCCTCTTTGCAACATCGCCGCCCTTTACGCCGATCTCGCCGAACAGCCTGAAAATCGCCGCGCCATCCGATATTTCACCTGCCATATAACGCCTCCCGTTTTTGGGCAAAAGAAAAGGGCGTACCGATGCATAGGCACCAGTACGCCCTTTTTATTTGCGCGATCGGGTAGCTAATCCGACTGCGCCCGTCGATTAAAAAATTATTTTCTTACCTTCTGCTATCGTAAGTAGTTATATAATAAACCCAACCTTTTTTTAGCTTTTCTTTCTCAAGCCATTTATTGTTCGATTCCATAAACTTTATAAAGACGTTAAGTACATAAGTAAGAGCTTTTACAAAAAGAAGAAGGAGATACAAGCAACCGTACAGTATCGGCATCACAATATAGGCCAATATTACAAGCAGTACAAGACCTATTATTGTCCACGCAAAAATATTATTGAGTAAGGCATCCATGGTACGTCCCTCCCTACTCTAAATATAGCATCCCGCCCCCGAAAAAACCATACTTTTTTAGTCTTTTTCGCCCCGCCTTCACAACGCCCTTGTCTTTTAAGACCGGCCTTTCTCCATTAAATCGAACATTTTCATCGCTACCTGCTTCATAGCTTCTTCGGGGACGGGCACGTCGGGCTGAATCTCAAGCTTTGCCGCGACGTATCTTTTGTTGGTGTCGTCCCAGCAATACACCTTGTCCCCGATCACAACGCAGCACTTTAAAACCGGCATGGATAACCTCCTTGATTTCGTTTACGGACGGCCGTCGGGGCCGATATCGCCTCGCTTATATCAATATAACGCTTTCCGCGCCGAAAAGTCAAATATTATTTTTTTTCCCGCGCCGCCCCCTCTGCCACCTTATCCGCCCAGGCGAACAGCTCCTCCGGCTTCGCGTCCCGCCCCCGCGCCGTTTCCGGCTCGATCAGCCCGTAATGCCGGCAGAAGTCGCCCCACGTCTTTCTGTCGCCCGCCCCCTGAAGCCAGGCGGTGAACGCCGCGTACCGCATCGCCGCCTCCGCCTCCCGCCGCCGGTCGCGCATGGCCGCCTCCGACCTCTCGAAGAAGTCGGAGAACGGCAGCGCGCGCAGTTCCGCCGAAGACAGACGCCACGTAACGAGTACGGCGTCTATCCTTTCTCGGTAATTATCCCGGAACCGCCGATCTTGCTGAACAGCCGAGAGGCACGTAAGAAAAAATCTTTAGACTCCGGGCGGGCGGCTATCTCCTCGACGGTGTCGAGCAGTCGTTCGGGCGGCAGCGCGTTGTACTCCTCGGCCGTCATCTCGTTCAGGCTCGCGAACCAGCCGACTATCTTATCCCTGCATTTGGCCAAGCATACGCCGAGAAGGTAGTTTGCGATCGCGAGGCCGCGCCCCTCGTCCGGCGGGGCGGCGGAGCCATCGGGGGCCCCGCCGTCAGCCTTCAGCAGGCCGCCCAGCCCGCCGCCGTTCTCCGTCACGGCGGCGAAGATGTCGGCGACGGCGAAAACATCGGCTACTGTATAGGCTCTCATTAAATCGGCGCCCTTTCCGGCATGATGATCTCCCACGGCTCGACGTCGATGTTCTCCGGGTCGAACATGCCTGTAAAGGTTATGGCGAGGACGGCCTCGTCCTGGTTGGCGAAGTTCATTTCGAGGCTGCTGTTCGCCATTGCGTTCTTGATCACGCAGATCACGGGCGTGGTCGTCCCGGAATACTTGGAGACTATAGCGACGTCGCCGTAGTCGAAATCCGGGAAGGCTTTATCCATGACGCGGCGGATGGTGTACTGCATCTCGCCGGCCACGGTTTGGCCGGGGCCGGTTTGGGCGGGCGCGCCCGCGCCGTAGTCGGCGCCCGGCACGGCGAGCTTGAGGAGGTCTTTGCTGATCTCTATCAAGTTCGCGGTGAGCGACACGTTCACGCTTATCGGCCGCCTCAGCCCCGCTATAGGGCCGTCCACGCCGTCAACGGGCACGTCGCGCCACTCCGTTTCGACGGTGAAAGTGTTGCCGCCCCGGCACGCGCCGAGCTTGGTCTGCGGCTTCTGCGGATCGGTCGAGCCCCAGTTCAAATAAATGACGCCCGCGTCGAGCACCAGCCTCTTGGCCGTGTCTTTCGTGAGCCCCGTTTGTCTTCCGGCCATAATCATACCCTCCTTTAAAGGTTAATCGTAGATTTCCTCTATCGCTCTCGCGTCGAAGCGCAAATGAACGCGCCCCAGCGTCGAATCGCTTTCAAGAAACGTCTGTCTGTCGCGGAACCATACGCGCAGGCTCATGTACCCGCTGCCGCCGCCGTCGAAAATTTGAAGGTTCAGCAAATCCTTTACGCGCTTCGACGCGCGGCGCATCGGACGCTTGTCTTCGATGTCGATCTCGACATCGAAGACCGCGACCGCGCCGTCCTCTTCCATGCGGTCTTCGGCGGCCGCCACGATGTACGGGCACTTCGCGCCGACGGGCGCGTTGTCCGTGTACACGCCCGTGCAGTACGCGCTTATCTCCGCGTCGGCGGCGAGGATGTCGGCGATGACGGGCGCGATCATACGTCCCTCTGTTCCGACAGGATGGCCTTTACCTGTCCTTTAGTGTTTTCAAACGCCGTCGATAGGAACGGGTGCGGCTTCGCCCTTTCTATTTTCTGTCCCTTTTTCGGGCCCCGCGACGCGATTATGTCGTGGCCGTGCTCTACAAGCCAGGCGTGCGCCGCCGTGCGTTTCCCGCCGCTTTTCACCTCGCCCCTCGGAGCTTTGACGCCTATCCGCGCGTATGTACCCTTGACTTCTTTTTTAAGCCCCGCTTTCAAATTGCCGGTTATCTCCTGCGGCGCGCCGCCCGACGGGCTGTTCAATATGCGTTTGGCCTCTTTGAGCACGACGGCGGCCGCTTTATTGACAAGCTTCCGGTTTTCGGCCTTAAGCTGTTTTTCGATCTTCTTCATATATGATTTGAATTCGAATCCGTTCATTTTCTTTGCCCCGGCCTTATTTCCCGCGTGACGATTGTTTTGTCCCGCCGCCGCTCTTCGTCGCGCCGGACGGTCATAACCTCGAACCGCCGCCCCTCGAACTCTATCCAATCCCCCTCGCCGACTTCGACCGAGCCGTCCACTGTTATGCGGTGGGTGGCGTCCACCGACACCGCTTGAAACTTTACGCGCTGCGTCTCGGTCAGCGGTTCCACGCCCGCCCAGTAGGGGCCGCTCGGCGCGGCCGACGTCTCGGTGAAGCCGCCCGCCGCCCGTTCGCGCGACACGCGCAGCACGGTTATCCTCTTCCGCCGCTCGGTGGCGCGGCCTTTTTCTTCGCGTTTCCTGAATGGCATCGAATTTCCTTTGCGGCGTTTATTATATTTTTCACATTGTCGCGTTTATACGTATTAAACGCGTGGATCGAAACATAAAAACAGCCTATACGGGTCGATTAAATTATAAAAAGCCTTCGGCAAATCGCTCTCCCCTTCGCGGTTGCCGTAGCAGTGCGCCACGTACAGCAGGATCGCGTCCCGTATCGGCCCCGGCACGTCGGACGGGCTGTCGCCGTAACCCGCGACGTACTTGATGCGCACCGCGTTCGCCGTTATCGACGGCAGTATCACCCTGGCGGGGCTCCCCTCGTTATTAAAGGTTACTTTGTTCACGTCCACCGTCTCGGCGTCCACGGTGATGCTTACGAGACGCTGAACCGGCGAGCGCGGCAGCTCGACGACGGCGGGCCCTACGCCGTCGAAGCGCAGCGCCCACGTCTGAGTCGTCAGCGAGCGGCGGATATAGTCCTCCGCCTTGCGCCGCCCGGCGGCGATCCGCGCTTCGAACCACGCGTCCTCGATTCCGGCGTCGGCATGGCATTGGACTAACGCCTCCTCGAGGGACACTGGTTCCGCGCTCGGCGGAGTGACTAAGGTGATGTAGCGCATTTTACTTCTTCTTCCCCGCCTTGACCGCTTCCGCGTTTTCGGGCGGCGTAAGCTCCGTCGCCTTTTCAGGCGGCGTGAGCTCCGTCGCGCTTTCGGGCGGCGTAAGCTCCGTCGCTACTTCGCCGCCGACGACTTTCAGCCCGCGCAGAAAATCCGCGCGCTCCGGCGTAAGGGCCACCTTGCCGCCCCGGTTGTACTCTACCCCGTCGTCCTTGTTAATGAACGGCAGGAGAACCTTGTAAAAAGTTTTCATGCTTTTATCCTCTCGTTTGATATTTAAAGAAGGCGGGGCCGGCGTAGAGCGGGCCCCGCCGTTTAGGTTAAACCGTCGTCGGATTCAGGGCGATGAACGGCGAAACCGTCGTGACCTTGTCTTCCAGCGTCAGCGGCCCGTTGAGCAGCGCCGCGCCGTCCACGTTCCACCAGGCGTATATGCGCGTGGTGGCGTTCACCTTCTGCGTGTACGGGTCTATAAAGATAGACAGCGGCGACCCGTCCTTGATCGCGTAGTAGCTCAGATCGACGAGCATCAGGTCGCCCTTCGCGCCTATCGCCGGCTGACGCTGGTTCTCCACCAGCGGCAGGCCCAGCAGCGTGGAGGGCGCGCCGTCGCGGGCGGACGGCTGCCAGATGAGATTCCCGGCCGTGTCATTGATCTGCATGAGCGCGGGGGCGATGGTCTGGTTGGCCAGCCACACGTAGCTGCCCCGCATCCTCCGCGCGTACATGTTGATGATGTCCTGGTAGGTTATCTGCCCGACGGTCTGCCGCCCTATCGCGATTGTCGCGGGGCTGTTCAAAAAGCCTCGCGGCTTGCCGGTCGCCGCGCCGGCGGGGCCGCTGATGAAGGCGTCCTCTTCCGCGGCGATGATCGCCTGGCGCAGGAGGCGGGAAACGAGCTCGCCGGCGGCCGCGCTGTTGCGCAGCAGTTTGTCGGACACGTCTATCCACCCCGACACCTCTTTGGGCTCCAGCTCGATCTGACGGACGGAGGGGCTGCCGGCGGTGAGGCGCGGCCCGAGCTCGCCGACCCAGTTGACCGTCACGCCGGAATACACGCCCTTCGCGCCGGACTGGTCGAGCGCGACAAGCGTGATCTTCGAGTCGGGCGGATCCCCCGCCGGAATCACCGTCGCGCGCAGCCTGACGACCGCCTCCTGCGGCGTTATGGCGCGGAGCGTGAAATCAAACTGCTGCGGCACCATGTAGCCGACGGAGGGCCCGTCGCCCATCGTAGTAACCGCGCGCTGCTGCAGCTTGCCGGAGTTCGGGCTGAAACGCACCTCCTGCAGGAACTCCCCGAAATCCTTGAAGCCGCGCGCCTCCGGCTCGGCCGCGGCCGCTCCGACGGTCTCGGAGCCAAGTATATAATTCTTTTTTTTTACCACATCACCTATGCCATATATTATATTAAGGCTGTCGCCATCTTAGGCATATTTTTTTAATTTTCACTAACACGGGAGCTTAAAATGCAAGAAGATTCAAAACCTCAAGAAGTCCCACCAATAGTTGAAATCGCTGTGAATCATCTATTTATGTGCATGTTGGTGTTACCCATGGGATTTCTTTCATTTACACTTGTGAAAATGCCTATGACATTATTTGAAACAACATTAAAATCGTTTATTTTTCTAGAATGTCTCTTAATTGGTACTATAGTCGTTATATTGCTTTTATCAACAATACGCGTATTGTTTCTAAAAAGCGCAGTTTTTGTTAAAAATGAAAATATATGTAGACCTCCCCAAAATAAATTTTTGGAAATGGCAACAAAAAGTATTACGGTGAATATTCCTGTGTTTTTATTTGTGTTATTGTTTATAGGTATTCTTTTTTTGAGTGTTATAGGTGGTGGTATTGAAAAAATGGTTATTAATATTGCCGGTGGTGTAGTAAATAAGTAGGCTAATATGAATTGCTACCCACTGCCATTAAAACCAAGTTACCGTTTGGGACTTCGGTACCAGATGGGTTATTTTTTTGCAACCACCACCGCCCATAGTGTATATTCAAATATTATATATATGTGCCAATTTCAATATATAGGTAAAGGACGTTTTCAATGACAATCGAGCGTTTTTCAGAAACACTAACTCTTAGCGAGATGAAATGCACCCTCGGTGATAACGGTTGGGGGGCAGTCTACCCACAGGGAGATGTCCCAAACATCAAAGATATTGACCAACTGCTAAAAAAAGCCGGGGGCAAGCCCAAACACTGCCTATTAGATGACTATACGCTGGGCGGCAACGGTAAGGCCAAACCAGAGTACATCATCACCTTTAATGACGATATTCATACGATTATTGTTGTGGAATGTAAAAACACCGTCAAAAAACATCAGTCGGAAAACCTTGATTGTCCGAACGGGTACGCCGTAGACGGCGTTCTTTATTATGCCAAATTTCTTAAAGAAAAGTACAATGTAATAGCAATAGCGATAAGCGGAACGACCAAGGAAACGATAAAAGTAGACGCTTTTTATTGGGGCAAGAAGTTAGCAACCTATGATTGTGAACTACTCAAAAAATCAAAAAACATTATTTTAGAGCCAAAAAACTATATTAAACTCCATAAAGGGGAAAGCCTCCAAAAGGAGTATTCACTTCGCGAGATAAGCCTATTAGCAATAGAAATGCACAATTCTTTGAGGGCGATAGCCGTCAGAGAAGAGCACAAGCCCATTTTTATCGCCGGTGTCCTTATTGCTCTTTCAGATGATGAATTTTGCAAGATATACCCAAATCTGCCATCATTCAAGGCTGTAATGCAAAACGTTCAATCAACAATAGAGGCCGTCTTAACAGACAATGAAATAAAGGATGATCGGCGTTCTTATATTAAGATCATTTTCGATATATTGCGTGGTAATACAAAATTTGCTGGTATTCCTCTTATTGAGGAGAAATCTATTCTTTGGTATATAAGAGAACTAGAAATGAAGATTAAGCCTATGATGGACTGCGCCGACAATTCGCTTGACGCGCTCGGCGTATTCTATCACGAATTTATCAAATACTCTGGCGGGGATGGCTCAGGTCTTGGAATTGTCATAACCCCGCAACACCTTACAGAATTTATGTGCGAATTAGCGGACGTAAATAAAAACAGTACGGTCGTTGATATATGTTGCGGCTCAGGGTCTTTCCTAGTAACAGCTATGTCCAAAATGTTTAAAACAGCAAACCCGAAAGAAACTAAAATAATCCGAAAAGAACAGCTTTTCGGTGTGGAACAAGATGATGGTATGTATACCCTTACCATTACAAACATGATTATTCGTAAGGACGGTAAATCAAATATCATTAAAGGTGATTGTTTTGATCCTAAAACGGTCAATGTGTTAAAGAGTAAAAAGATAAATGTTGGGTTGATGAATCCGCCATACTCACTAAAAGGGGACGAGGGTAAAAAAGAGCTAGAATTTGTCGAGCAGCTTCTTGAGATACTTGCTGTTGGTGGAAAAGGTGTCGTTGTGGTTCCGATGTCTTGTGCCATCGGAACAAAATTTAAAGCTATTCGCGAGAGATTATTTCAAAATCATACGCTTCGGGCCGTTTTCAGTATGCCGGACGATATTTTCTATCCAACGGCGGGTACTAATCCTTGTGTTATGGTTTGGGAAGCCCACAAACCTCACGATAGCAAACAAGAGACGTTCTTTGGGTTTTGCAAGAATGACGGCTTTGTGAAGCGCAAAAAACTAGGGCGAATCGATGATTATGGTCGATGGCCAGATATTTTAGCGAATTGGTTAAAACTATACCGTAATCGTGATGTTGTAGACGGTCTTTCCGCTCGTGCTTGTGTTACACATGAGGATGAGTGGCTTTGTGAAGCGTATATGAAAACAGATTACAGTATACTAACAAAGGCGGACTTTCAGAGTACAGTTAATGATTATTTAGCATATCTCGTGAAAGCAGGTGAGGCGTATGAACCTTGATACCATAAATTGGAAAGAATTTAATGTCGGGAAATTGTTTGCTTGTTCGACAACCGCACCCATACTTGTTACGGAAGCAGGTAAAACCCCATACGTAACAAGAAGTGCATTAAACAACGGTGTTAGTGATTACGTGTCAGAAGAAAACGATATGCTAAATAAAGGTAATTGTATAACTATTGGCGCAGAGGGTAGAGTGGCTTTTTATCAGAACAACGATTTTGTGGCAGGTATTAAGGTTTACGTATTACGGCACCAAAAATTAAATCAGTATAATGCGCTATTTGTTTGTACGGTTTTAAATGTCTCTTTGTACAAATATAGTTATGGCCGCGCAAGAATACTACAAAAAATCGAAGCAGAAATTATAAAATTACCGGTTGACAGTGATGGCTCGCCGAATTGGGCTTATATGGAGAAATATATCAAAACTCTACACCATAAACCAATAACAACAACGATTAAACAAAAAAACATTCCACCGCTAGATATTATTAATTGGGAGCCATTTCTATTGGATGATTTATTTACTTTTCACAAGGGTTGCCGACTAACAAAGCAGGATATGATAGACGGCCAGATCAATTTTCTAGGCGCTATCAGCGAAAACAATGGCGTTAGACAAAAAATAGATGTCGAGCCTATGTATAAACCTAATTGCATAACCGTAAATTATAACGGAAGTGTGGGCGAAGCATTTTATCAACCAAGCCCATTTTGGGCATCCGACGATGTAAATGTTCTTTATGCAAAGGGGTGGACGCTAAATAAACATATCGCCATGTTTATAGCGACCGTTATTAAAGCAAACCGATATAAGTTCAGTTATGGACGCAAATGGACACTGGACAAGATGAAAAAAAGTGCTATTAAGTTACCGGTCACAACAAAAGGCTCACCAAACTGGGATTATATGGAGAAATACATTAAATCCTTGCCATATAGCGACAGAATATAAAGAAAACGAGAATTTTCTTATAATTATATATTGACACTTGTATGCCCTTTTTTTTGCATTCGCTGGGTGCTAATTTGTGAGAGTTCCGTTTATGTCTTTTCTTCTGTCAAAAACCGTCCCGCTGTATTGCACATTGTTAATAGGCAGGGAGACAATGTTATTGATAATATAATGTATTTCAGTAGAAAATTCAAGAAAAATTTGAAATAAATATAACTTTAGTGTTGCTATAAATCAGTTCTCGTCATCCGTAGTCTTTCGGTCGTATGGGTGCCCCGTAACCGCCTCAATTATGGAATGAAAGCCATAATAACGTGTCGAACCGTCAATGCATCGCTGCCAATCTGGAAAGATGTCGTCAAGATTCTCCCAAACTGTTAATACCGCCTTACTTTTACTACGATTATTAGCGATGTTAAGCGGAGGTCTTATTCTGTCTATGAGATAACCCTCCGCTTTGTTCGCCATTAAATCACAGCCAAATTCCATAATTAATATTTTTGATATTCTGTCAAAGTCCATGGGTATTAAAGAATCTTTATGCCTCCGATATTTATGATACTTAAGTCTATCTATAATATTCTTGGTACACCCTATATATATAATTTGTTTACCGTAATAAATCGCATATACTAATCTATTATGCCGATAGTAAAAGTTCATGGGATGTCGTGTTTTATCTCGCATTCTTTTTTTGCACGCAGAGCAAAAAGTACCGCAATCATCATTAGATATTAGCCAGGTCTGCAGTATTTCATCAGGTACCTTCCTTACGGGGCCGACACTATAATCATAGGGTATTATTGCTTTTGTACTCATAACGTCTCACAATAGAAAATTTTCAGTCCGACGCGCCGCTTCGGTTTGGGCGGTATGATCATCGCCCTGGCCATAGCGTTGACGGCGGCGGCCGCGGGGTCTATGCGGTGCCGCGCGCGCCCTTTGTCGAGCATAATGTTTTCGTTGCGGTCCGTCCGCGTCACCGCGTTGTACATCGCCCACGTCAGCACCGGGTCGCCGTTGTGCGTCAAACGCCCGGAGTACACCGCGTCCCTGAAGACCTTCGTCGGCTCGCCCAAAGTCAGCGCGCCCTGGCGGATATTGACGATGGTTTTGCCGCTGTTCTGCAAATCCGTGCTGAGGGCGGTGGCTCCGGCCATGTCGAGGCAATACTCCGCGCACACCCACCCGCGAGCCTCGCAGGTTCGCAGCGTATAGTCCATTACGGCGCGGTAATCCACGACCGAGCCTTCCGTCGCGGTTATGCGGCCTTCGCCGCGCCAAACGTCATACGGCACTTTGTCCGTATCTATTTTCGCGAGAAGCGTGTCTTCCGGCATGAACGAATGCGACAGCACCGCGTAATTGCGCGCGTCGCCCTCCATCCAGGGGAACACGAAGGACACCGAAGTCAGATCTATGGTCGCGGACAAGTCAACCCCTATGTAACACAGCCCCGCCGCTTTGTCCGCTATCGTAGCGAGCACTTCGTCCGGCGGACGGGCGCGCGCCGCCCAGCGCGTCATGTCCATGTATCCCGACGGTCTGTCCATTACCCACACGTTATACGTTTTGGTCAAAACGTTGCGCATCTCCTCGGGCTTTTGCCGCGCCGCCTTCGTCACGATATGGATGTGCTCCCTGACGACGGCGCTGTGCCCGGTCACCGGATGCGTTTTCATCACGGCGGCCTCGCCGCCCAATTCGTCGATAATGCCGCCCGGCGCTATTTGCCGCCCGTCTTCGGCCGTCACCGTTTCCGTCGCGTCGTTACGGTCAAGCTCGCAGATCATGGCGAAATACCGATCGTCGTTGACGGGGCTGTTCGGATCCAGCACTTTGGAGGCGTGGTCGTATTCCACGCGGTAGCACGGGTTGTTCAGTTCAAAGCCGGCCGTGGTGATTATCGAAAGGAGCGGGTTGCGGCGCGTTTCCATGCCGGAGAGCAGCACGTCGTAGTATTCCGCCGTTTCGTGGAGATGGTATTCGTCGAGCACCGCGAAATGCGGGTTGCTCCCGTCGCCTTTTTTGCTGTCGTCTTTGGACAGCCTCGCGAAGAACGAACCGCTTTTCTTGTGGCGGATCGTCTTTTGCTGGCATCCGGCGTCGAATTTGCATTCAAACGAATCTTTGAGTATGCTGTTTTCGTAGAGCTTTTTGGCCTCGTCCCAGACGAAGCGCGTTTGCTCCCGCTTCGTGGCGGCGACGTAGGCCTCGGCCATCGGCTCGCCGAACGCGGAGATCTCGTAGAGCGCCTGGATGGCTTTATCCTGGCTCTTCGCCTGCTTCCTGGCTAACTGCTCGTACATCCGCCTGAAGCGGCGGGCCTCCGTCTTTCCGTCTATCCACCCGTAAATATTCCCGTAGACGAAAAGCTCGTACGGCATCGGCTCCTTCGGCCGTCCCGCCAGCTCCCCCCTGGTATGCTTGAACAGCCGCATCCATTTGAAGTACCGTTCCGCCCGTTCCTCGTCGAAATCCCACGGCCGCCCCCCGCGCCCTCGCGCCTCGAGGTCGCCGAGGAAGCGCAGACACGCCCATTGATGCTTCTTGCAGGCGGCGATCCGCCCGTCGATAACCGCTTTGGAATAGTCCGAGAGTTCCGAGATAACCGCGCCCATCGCCTAAACTCCGCCGAAGCCGGCAAGTTCGAGCTGCGAAGGGGCCTTCGCTTTCGGCTCCGGCGGCAGCCCGCGCCTCTTGGCCAGCGGATTCAGATAAAGCCTGTCCTCCAGCGAACGGATGAGCGACCGCTTGCTGTCTATGGCGCGATTGACGGCAAGTATCTCTTTCAGGCCGCCGCCCTCGGCGATCAGGCCGTCATGGATCTTACGGAGGGCGGCCTCTTCCGAACACAGAAAGCAGTAGCGGGAGATCACGCCGACATCGGAAAGCCCGATTATAGTCCTTGCCTTCGAAAAGCTTTTTGAGCTCTTTCCACTTGGCCCTGGCGACGGGGTCGGCCTTGACGACCGAGGGCATACAGATGCGCCCTTCGTTCAGGCGGACAGGATCCGGAGCCCGAGCGGCCTGATCCGCGCGGCTGAGCCTCTTCTTTTCGAGCTGCCGTTTGATATCCACCCTCGGCCGTCCTGCCGGCATAAAAAACCGCTCCCGATTAATTTTGGCACATTTTTGCGCGCGAGGCTCCGCGGTACGGTCTACGGACGAAACGCTCCGAACTTTCAACCGCCCCTCCCCTCGACGCGCGGCGACGACATACTAAATATATCTAAATCCACGAGGAAACGCAATAAAAATAACGGACGGCTTTAAGCCACTCAGACGGTACAAAAGAACGCCGCGCCGCCGAAAGGACGTTTTACGACGGAGAACCGACGCGGGAAAGCCTTAATCCGACGGATAGGAACGACGACAGAAGCGTTTAAGCGGTCGGGTAGGGACACAGGCCGTCCGAACGAAAGAACGCTTAGAATCGCGCGTTATTTGAAGAAGACTGACGAACGAGGGGAGCGGGTAGAAATTTATACGAATGGACGGAAAAGGGTCGGCCGCTTCGACGGGGGAAAAATAAAGACGCTGAAACCGCCATCGCCTCGTCAGTGAGATAGAGAACGCAGCTGCTGTTTATATATACCCTTTAGGGTATATAACAGCTGCTGTATTCTCTACTGCGGGTGATGTGCGCCGCGCGAAAAGCGCATGCCCTTGTGGTGTCTACCAGTCGAAACCACAATATATAGTGTTTTGCCGTGTCCACGTCGTATTAATACTACTTAATTGATGGGAATTATCCGTCGGAACCGATACACAAGACAGCGGAGAAAACGGCCAAATTGCGCCGTTTAGCGGGTTAACGCGTTCGGATAGCATAGCTGAACGCAGTGATATACTACGTGGAAAACAGCGAAAAACGCTTGACACGTTAGGGTGGTTTTATCTATAGTCATTTATAGTAGTTACCGTTTATTGCGTCTTCGGGCCGATTGTGGCGTTTGTAACGTTTAAAACCTTTAAAAGTTATCTTTTGCGGATTTTTAGCGGGCGGCAGCTTTTTGCAAAATTTCAGCAAGTCGAGGGTTTTTGCAAAAATTTTGCAAGTTTTGCTTTTGCAAAATTCAGCGATTGCAGAATTCTTGCAAAATTATGGCAAGCGTTTTCGGGGCGAAAATTATGGAGATGGCGGGGCGGCCGCAGGAGTCTGGGGCTGTTTAAGGGCGTTTTGCTTGAGGGTAAATACTGCTTTTTTAAGCTCTTCGATCTTTGCGAGTTGCCGGTTGTAAGTTTCTAAGCAGAATATCTCATGGGCGAGCGCCAAAACAAACAGTAAATCGTTTTTGCGCGCATGGTACAGCTCTACAGCCCAATTATCTATATATTTACCCGTACCTTTTAAAGTTTCAGGATAGCGGATGGCGTAGTTATTAGCTCTCCAATAATCTACCACTTGCGTATTTTGCGGGTTTTCATAATCATCGTCTATCATATTAACCAAAATGATCTGCCCGGCGGTCAGCGATAAGTGTTCCCTGACTGTTTTTCTTACGGAAGGGTTTCCGTCTACCGAACTGGTATCCAATCCCTTCAGGATAGCGATCATAAAAGCGGCGGCGCATTTATGTCGATCAAGCAACCCCTTTTCATCGACCATAAACGCTTTTTTCGCCTTCCGCCTTACCTCTTCATATTCAGCTTTGACAGCTTCTTGTGAGGCTTCAATGACTTTGCAAATATCCACCTTAAATTGAACATTTTTCTGCGCGGCTTGCTTCAAGGCATCGAACAGAGATTCAAACGTCGCATCATTCGCCATATTAAAGCACCGCCTCGCCTATTATAAAGCCCGTGTCCACTACTATGAGCTTCCCGCCTTTACGCTTGACCGCCTCGTCAAGGATAACATCCTCGTTATCGAGCTGGGTTGAGATCGGCTCGCCTATCGCCTCCATTATACCCATGTCCGGCACTATTAACTTGCCACCGCGATGCGCGACGAGAACGTCGAGCGCATCCGCCTCTAAGGTATCAGTAATCATTTAGGATAGCTCCTCTGCGGCTAGCGCCGCCAAATATAACAGTCGGATTCCGCCCGGCGGGTTTATGGCCCGCAGCCGGCCGCCTATATTACGAATCCCGCCTTATAAAAATGTTAAATAGCGTAAGCGGTTTGCAAATATTTTATTTACGGCGGCCGCAAGGCGCATATAAGGATAATTTAAGATTATTCGTCGTTTTATGCCTATTTTTATGATTTTCGGCCGTTTTTCGGCATAACTTTAGGCGTTTTAACGCGCTTTTCGCGGCTATTCGGTCATGTCCTGCCCGTCGGCCGCCGAGGCGGTCTGTCGCTTGTTGCCGTCGTTTTGCGCCGTTTGGTGTCGCTTTGCGTCGTTTTGCGTCGGACGGATCCCGAACACGTCCCACAGCCGCCCGACCAGCCGAGCCGACCGAAAAACCCGCCGCCATAATATAATAGGCGGATCTACCCGTATTTTTTCAGGATGTCGTGCCGCCCTACGTCGTGGATAATTATCACGTCATCGTCCATCTCCCAAATTACACGGATACCCATACTGACGCTACTTTCATAGAAATCCTCGAACCGGTGCAGCCTTTGGGTACGTAACGACCGATGGGCGGGATTAGCCTTTAAAATTTCGATTTTATGGTAAATTATACGCCGCTCGCTTTCGGAAAACCGAGCGAGACGGTCGAAAAACAAATCATCAAAAACTATCCTGTATTCCATAGTCAATCTACTTTAAACCCGCGCTCTTCAAACTGCTCGCGGACCGATTTCGGCTTAATCTCACCGGTCGCCAGCTTGGCCCTTATGACTTCGCCGTTCCTCCGCCATAAGTCCATGAGTTCGGGCGGATACTCCGAATCGCTTTCGGGGACGTCTAAAACGCGTTTTGTTTCAGTCAGCATAATTAAAACCTCCTATGCTTAAAATAAGTTATAACATAATATACATTTTAGGCGGGGACGCTGTCAAATATGTGCTGAAAATTTCAGGGGGCGGGGGAGGCAAGGTCGAAAATTGCTTATATAGTATTATATACTATATAAGCAAAACGCGAGCCGCCTGACCGGAAAAAGCGTTTCGACCCGCGCCAGTGCGCACGGGGGGCGCTTTTTGTAAAATAATGCGTGTGCAAGGATTTTGCGGGATTTAAGGACGTTTAGGCTAACCTTGCAAACCCTGCAAACCTTGTAAACCTTGCAAACGTAACAAGCGTAACGAATCCTATATGCCACAAGCGGCTGACCCGCGCCCTTTGAACATATCTCGGATGGTGTCGGCTTGCGCCTCGATGGTGCGCTGCTGTGAAACCACCAAAGCGCGGAGAACGGCGACCTCCTCGGACAGAGGAAATTCGCCGGGCGGCGCGGCTTTCACGTAAGGCTCCGCTTCCACCTCATGTAGTTTAGATTTAGACTCTAACACTTTAATTTTATCTATGACTTTAGCCGACGGCTCGCGAGCACCCGTTTCAAGCTGGGAGGCGTAGGAGCGCGTAACGTCCAGCGCCTTGGCTAGGTCTGTCTGTGTCCACTGATTAACTTTCCTAATTTGCCGCAAAATGACGGGATAATCCACAGAGAACCCCCTGCCCAAAGCACGAAAATAAAAAAGTGTTGACCTTTGAACAAATATTTGTTAAATTTATAACAAGGCTGTTGACTTTTAAACGTGCCTTGTTTATTTATACTTATCGGCCTAAAGTTTTAAAGACTTAACGGCTATCTCTAAAATAATAAAAGCCAAAGGAGGTAGGCTGATGCTATCCAAAAAGTTTTACACCCCGCAGGAGGTCGCCGATTACTGGGGAGTCAGCGACGTTACGGTGCTTGGGTGGATACATCAAGGTAAGTTGAGCGCGGCGAAAATAGGTAGCCTATATCGGCTTACGGAAGCGGACATTACCGCTTTCGAGCGCGTTCTGCCCGTCAAGAAGGAGGCGACCGCTGTATGAGGCGAAAGTATCGCCTAAATAACAAAGCGATTGACGCGATTCTCGCGGATGAGGGGCAGAACGCCGACTGGCTCGCGGGTTTGCTCGGCATTACGTACCAAGCCCTTTATTGTCGTCGCTACTACGCCAAGTGGTCGCGCGAGAAGACCGTCAAGGATATGGCGCAGGTGCTGGGCGCGTCGGTCGAGGAGATAACCATTCAGGAACCTTATAAAAAGGAGGAAAGACCGTGACCTACCAAACCAACCCCCTCCCCGCGTCCCGCGTCCGCGTGATCCGAAACGGCAAGCCCTACCCGTGGATCCCGCCCGAGGCGGGGCCGAAGCCCAAGGAGCGCGTCCGCGAGGCCTTCGACTACGGCGCGGATCCGGTGATCCCGCCGCCGAAGGGCGCGGGGATGTGCGCGCCGCGCCGCCGTCCCGGCCGCCCGGCCCGCCCCGTCGTCTGCTTACTCCGCGACGGGACGGAAACGCGCTACGGCTCCATACTCGAAGCGTCGGCGGCCACCGGCGTGAAGCCCAACGCGATACAGAATCAATGTTCGCGCGGCCGCTTCCGCGAATCGAGGGCGGCGGTCCGCTTCCGTTACGCGGACGGGGCCTGTACATAGTAAAAAGCTGTTTAACCTTAACATAAACTTCAACCCACGGAGGGCAAGGCCATGGGAAAGACAAGCGTTGAAACAAAGGGAACCGTCGAAAAGGCGGCGAAAGAGCAGTTGGCGAAGGAGTTGTTGATTGAGCGGCCGGGCTACACGGTTCAGCTGATACCTCTCGGCGAGATAGCCGTCGGGAAGAACGTCCGCCGCCGCGAAGATCGCGGGGCTGGAGGCCGTTCCGGCGCGCGTGTATCGGAATTTGACCCCGCGGCAGATTCTGGAAATTCAGATTTCCGAGAACATCCACCGCGCCGATCTGTCCCCGGTCGAGGAGGCCGAAGTCTACTCCCGCATGCGCGGCGAGCTCGGCATGGCGGCGGAGGACATCGCGCTCCGCGCCGGCAAGTCGCTGTCGCACGTCCGGCGCTACCAGAACCTGCTGTCGCTACCGGAGGACGTTCTCGCCAAAATCGACGGCGGGGAAATTCAGATATCGAAGGGGATATACCTCAGCACTTTGTCCGCGCACATCGTGGAAAAGCTTGTCAACGGGAATTACAAGTATCTGCTGGATAGGAGCGCGAAGGAGTTTGTTTCCCAAGTCCAGCGTCTGTTCATGCGCGAGCTCGACGGCGACCCGCCGTTCGACAAGGCCAAGGAGTACAGGTACGAGGGCGGCGTATACCCGCCCTGCGCGAAGTGCCCCGGCCGGAAGCAGATGGCGCTGTTCCCCGAGCTGATAGGGGAGAGCGGCTGCCCCGACGAAGAATGCTACTACGCGAAGCGGGACGCGGTCGAAGAGGAGAAGGAGGAAGAGAGGCGGAAAACCGCCCGCAAATCAGCAGGATCCGGCGGCGGGGGTGACGGGGACGGGGAGGATAACTGCTTCGGCGTGGACGACGATGACGACGAGGATGAGGAAGAGACGGAAGAGGAGCGCGCCGCGCGCTTGGAGTACGAAGCCGAACGCGCGGCGTTCGCCGTCGTCAGGGCGTATATCGTCTACGCTGTCTACAGCAACGCGCTTTACTGCGCCGACGAAATGACGGAGTGGCTCGGCTGCGAAACGTACGCCGAGCCCGAAGACGAAAAAGAGAAAGACTAGCCAAAAACATAAACGTCAACCGAAGGAGAAAAGCGTTATGAACAAGAAGATGACGGACGGTCTGCGGCTGTTCGCCGAGGGGCTGATCGAACTTTGCGCCGCCGCCGACGGCAAGCCGCCGATTGCGGCGGAGGTCAAGGCGGTTCCGCTTGCGGCCCCCGCGCCTAAACATGCGGAGCCCGCTGCGGTTCCCTCGGCGGTTCCCGCGCCGGAGGTCAAGGCGGTTCCGCCCGCGGCCCCCGCGCCCGCGCATACGGAACCCGAGGCCCTCACGCCGGAGCAGCTGCGCAAATGCTGCGCCAACATGCTCACCGATCTCGCAAAAGACGGCAAGGTCAAGAGCGTGGCGGAACCCATACTCTACCGCTTCGCCGCCAAGCTGTCTTTGGTGCCCGACGGCAGCCTCCCCGAACTTTACGCGGCGCTGGGCGAAGCATGCCCGCCGCCGTTTTGAAAGGAGGCTTGCGTTGAGCGAAAAACATTCAAGGCTGTCGCCGTCTAAGGCGCACCGCTATGTGCGGTGCCCGGTGTCGGTGTTAAGGGAAGAGGGATTCCCGCCGGACACGTCGCCCTACGCGGAGGAAGGCCGCCTCGCGCACGAACTCGCCGCCGCGAGGCTGACGGGCGCGCCCGATCCGATGCACGTGCCCTTAGACATGTTCGAGCCGGTTATGACGTACGTCGAAACGGTGCGGGCTATGTCGCGCGGCGCGTCGGTGACCCGCGTGGAAACGCGGGTGCGCTTAGACGCGGTGCTCGACGAGGGGGAAAGCGGAACCGTCGATTTCTTCGCCGTCCTCGGCAAGGAGCTCCAGGTCCACGACTTGAAGTACGGAAAGGGCGTTCCGGTGGAAGCCGACGGCAACGAGCAGCTCATCCTCTACGGGCTGGGCGCGCTGCCGATCGCGGAGATGCTGGGCGAGATAGAGAGCGTGCGCCTCGTCATCCACATGCCGCGCCGCGACGGCGGCTTCGTGTCGGAGAAGGTTTACACCGTCGCGGAGATGTACGGCATGGTCGAGAAGTTCCGCTCCGTCGTCGAGATCATCCAGGGCCTAAGCAAGGACGATCCCGCCAATCCCGGCGCAAAGCAGTGCCGTTTCTGCAATAAGCATTTGAAAGCGGTCTGTCCCGAGCTCAAGGCGGTTCCCGCGGCGGCGGTCGCCGACTTCGACGACGTAGATTCCGTCGCCGGCGGCGTCGCCGCTTACGGCATGGAAAAGCTGGCCGAGAGCTACGCGCTTCTCGACCTGGCGGCCGTCTGGGCGAAGGCCGTGGCGGACGAGGCCATGACGCGCATGCTGAACGGCGAAGCCATGCCGGGCTACAAGCTCGTCGCCGGACGGCCGGGCAACAGAACCTGGACGGACGACGCGGCGGCGGAGGCGCGGCTGAAAGCGATGCGGCTGAAAGGTGGGGGGCTAAGGCCGACGCGTTACTCGCGGAGGCGCGGGCTAAGGACAAAATCTGCTTGAGAGACGGCGACTTAAAGCCGTATGAGGGTTTCGCGGGTTGCTTCGCCGTCAAAGCGAGTAACAAGATCAAGCCGACGGTTTACGATGTAGACAAATCGCCGCTTGACGAATCGTCAGGCAAGCTTTACGCCGGTTGCTACGTGGACGTAAAGTTGAGTATAAAGGCGTGGGAGGCCAACGGCGGTAAAGGCGTAAGCGCTTATTTGAAAGGCGTCCGCTTCGTTAGGGAAGGCGACGCTTTCGCGGGCGGCGGCGTTGCGCGTGCGGACGACTTCGACGACATCGCCGTGTCGGACGGAGGGAGCGTCGCGGATTACTTGCTGTAGCCTTTTCGCTTCCCGCCGTATCGCGGCGGCGGGAAGCTTGCCATCAAAAAAAGAAAGGCAAGGAGCCATGAAAAAACTTTTTATCGACATCGAAACGTACAATGGGAAGACCGACCTGCGGACGCGCGGCCTGTACCGTTACGCCGAAGACGCGGAGATAACGCTCGTAGGCTACGCGATAGACGACGGGCCCGCGAAGGTGTGGGATGTTACATTAGACACGTCCGTTCCCGCCGACTTGTTTGACTTAGCGTATAGACACGAAAAAGATACATATCAAATCATAGCGCATAACGCCGCATTCGAGCGTACCGTTTTCGGACATCAAAAAAGCGAGGGCATCTATAAGATATTGGCTAATCAAGACAGCTGGCATTGCACGATGGCGCAGGCTTTGGCGCACGGTCTGCCGGGCGGGTTGCCGTATCTATCCGACATCTTCAAACTGCCGAGCGACAAAGCGAAAGACCCGGAGGGCCGCTTGCTGGTCAATCTTTTCTGCAAACCCCGCGACGGCAAACGCGCCTCGCGCTCCGCTCATCCGGCCGAATGGGAAAAGTTCAGGGAATACTGCCGTCGCGACGTAGAAGCCGAACGCGCGCTGTACCTCAAGCTCCCCGCTTGGAATTGCAGTCAAAGCGAACTTGATATAGTCAATCTCGACTACGAGATAAACTCGCGCGGCTTCCGGGTAGACGTAGAGCTCGCGGAAGCCGCCGTCGCGATAGTCAAAAAGGAGAAGCAGACGCGCGACAATAAAGCGTTCGAGCTTACCGGCGGCCGCGTGACTTCGGGGACGCAGCGCGACAGGATGCTTGAGCACATCCTGAAGGAATACGGCGTGGCCCTGCCCGACATGGCGGAGAGCACGTTGACGCGCCGCATCGAAGACCCCGATCTCCCGACGGCCGTCAAGGAGCTGATCGCGCTACGGCTGGCCTCGGCCGGCACGTCCGCGAAAAAGTATCAGGCGCTTCTCGACAGCGTCTCGTCCGACGGGCGGCTGCGCGGCACGCTGCAATACTGCGGCGCGTCGCGGACGGGACGGTGGACGGGCAGGATATTCCAACCGCAGAACCTGCCGCGCCCGTCGTTCGGCAATGACGAAATCGACGCGGGGATAAAAGCGATAAAAGCCGGAAGCGCGGAGTACATTTATGACGACGTGACCGCGATGGCTTCATCGGCGTTGCGCGGCGTGATCGTCGCACCCGAAGGCAAGAAGCTCGCCGTCGCGGATTTGGCGAGCATAGAGGGGCGCGTCCTCGCGTGGCTCGCGGGGGAAGATTGGAAAGTCAAAGCGTACGCCGATTTCGATAACGGCGCGGGTTACGACATGTACACGCGGACTTACGCGCGGATCGTGAACAAAGACCCCGCCGAGGTGACGAAAAAGGAACGGCAGCTAGGCAAAGTGCTGGAACTCGCCCTCGGCTACGGCGGCGGGGTCGGCGCGTTCTCCACGTTCGCGGACGCGTATCATATCGACCTGTCGGAACTCGCGGCGGACATGCCGCAATACGCGATGGCCGACAGACACAACGCCAAAGAGCTTTGGGACAAAGCCGTGGAGCGCGGCGAGACCTGCGGGCTGGAAATGAAAACGTATATCGCGTGCGACTGCGTAAAGAGAATGTGGCGGCGCGCCAATCCCGCGACCTGCGGGTTCTGGGCGGACGTAGAGAATGCCGCGCTGTCAGCTATAAACGACGCGGGCGCGAACAGCTGTCGCAAATGGGGCAAACTCGAATTCTCCCGCGTTGAGAAAAACTGGCTGCGCATTCTCCTGCCGTCGGGGCGGTATCTATGCTACGCCGGCGCGAAAAGCGACGGGGGGAAAATCCGCTACCTCGGCAGCGATACGTACACGCGCCGCTGGGGCTATCTGTCAACTTACGGCGGGAAGCTCGCGGAAAACATCGTGCAGGCCGTAAGCCGCGACATCCTGGCGCACGGAATGGTCAAAGCGGAGGCCGAAGGCTTTAGGGCGGTTCTGTCGATACATGACGAGCTGATAACGGAAGTTCCCGACGACGGGAAATATTCGTCGGGCCGCCTGTCGCAATTAATGTCGTCCGCGCCGTCATGGGCGGAAGGTCTGCCCCTCGCGGCGGCGGGATTCGAAGCCGAGAGATACAGAAAGGATTGACGAAATGAAATTAATACCCGGAAGGCGCAGACCCGTCATGCCGCGCGCGGAATGGACGGCCGATAAAGTCATAACGGCGATCGCGGCCGCGCTGCTTCTGCTGACGCTTATCGCGGGAGCGGCGCGATGAACTCAAAGACCGAGTCTTCGATAGAGCGCGGTTACTGCGCCTCGGTGCGCGGGAAAGGCGGCGAGGCCTACAAGTTCGTCTCGCCCGCCAGGCGCGGAGCGCCCGACCGTTTGACGCTCTACCCGATACCGCCGGAGCATCGCGCCGTCGTCGCGCGGTACGCGCGTTTCGTAGAGTTCAAAGCGCCGGGCAAGAAGCCGACGCGGGCGCAGAAAAGAGAGCACGAACGTCTGCGCGAAATGGGATTCATCGTTGACATCGTTGACAATTTAAAGGATTGACGAATGGAATTTAAGCCGAGGCCGTACCAGCTTCTTATCGCCGAGCACATACTCAAACATCCGCGCTGCGCCGTGTGGGCCGGCATGGGCATGGGGAAAACGTCGGCGGTGCTTTACGCGCTGAGCGCGCTGCGCCTATTAGACGACAATCCCACGCTGATCGTCGCGCCGCTGCGCGTCGCCGCGTCGGTATGGCCGGCGGAGGCGCGGAAGTGGGACTGCTTCAAAGATATGGACATCGTGCCGATCGTCGGCTCCCCCGCCGATCGCCGCCGCGCCTTGCAGATTCCCACCGAATTCCATACTGTCAATTACGACAATTTGCCGTGGCTGGTTGACGAAGTCGGCGGCCCCGAAGGGTGGCGGTGGAAAACCGTCGTCGCCGACGAGTCCACGCGGCTCAAATCTTTCCGCCTCGGCGGGCACGGCGGGCAAAGGGCGAGGGCGCTGTCCAAAGTCGCCTTCGGCGGCGACGCGGCCGCCGATTTGTTTGACAAGAAGAACAAGGGCGAATCGTCGGACGTGAGGCGTTTCTCTTACATCGAGCGTTTCATCGAGCTTACGGGAACGCCGTCGCCCAACGGGCTTTTGGACTTGTGGGGGCCTTTATGGTTTTTGGACAGGGGCGCGAGGCTTGGGCGCACATTTACGGCTTACTCCCGTCGGTGGTTCGCGCCTAAGCACGCCTTTTCCCAGGAGCTCGCGCCGCTCCCCCATGCGGCGAAGGAGATAACGACGAAAGCGGCGGACATCTGCCTGAGCGTCCGCGCCCAAGATTATTTCCCGCTGAAAGAGCCTATCGTCGTAGACGTGCCGGCGGAGCTGCCGCCCGAAGCGCGGAAGATTTACGACGCGATGGAAAAGGAAATGTACGCGGAACTCTCGACGGGAAAAGTCGAAGCGGCGATGGCGGCGGCCAAAACAATCAAATGCCTGCAGATAGCCAACGGCGCGGTCTATCTCGACAGCGAAACGGGCTACGAAGAGATACACGACGCGAAATTCGCCGCGCTCGACGACGTTATCGAAGAAGCGGCCGGCGCGCCGGTACTGGTCGCCTATCATTTCAAAACGGATCTGATACGGCTCAAAGCGCGTTATCCGCAGGGGCGCGAACTCGGCAAAGACGCGTCTGTCATAAACGACTGGAACGCGGGGAAAATACCGCTGCTGTTCGTGCATCCCGCGTCGGCGGGGCACGGGCTGAACTTGCAGGACGGCGGGAATATAGTCGCGATGTTCGGGCACTGGTGGGATCTGGAGCAGTACCTGCAAGTGATAGAGCGCATCGGGCCGGTGCGCCAAATGCAGGCGGGGCGCGACAGGCCCGTCTACATCTACAACATCCGCGCCGTCGATACGGTAGACGATTTGGTGATCGCGAGCCGCGCCGATAAACGCCGGGTGCAGGACATGCTGCTGGACGCGGCGCGAAAGCGGGGCGGCAATGGTCTATAGATACTCTGCGGACTTAGCGCTTAAAATGAATAGGTTAGGATATACTATTCTGCCTATAAAATCGCGCGGTAAAGCGCCGGCCGCGACCGGGTGGAATAAACCCGGCTACACGCCGCCCTTGACGGGATTCGAAGACAACGGCATCGGTATCCGTTGCTGTTGCGGCGATTACCCGATTATCGCCATTGATATAGACGTTACGGATTCGGGTATAGCGAAGAAGATGCGCGGGTACGTCGATGGGCTGACCGGAGGAGTACGCGCGCCGTACCGCGTCGGCAACGCGCCGAAGTTCATTATCGTCTGCCGGACGGCAAAGCCGACGCTGAAAAAGCATTCGCAAAAATACGGCTGCGGCCTCATAGAAATACTGGCGCAAGGTCAGCAGTTCGTCGCGGCGGGAATCCACCCGGTCACGGAAAAGGAATACGAATGGCCGGAGGGCTCCGTCTTCGAGCGGCCGGCTTCGTCGCTGCCCTTGCTGACGGACGCGCAAACCGACATGATACTCCGCGAGTTCGAGCGGATCGCCGAGGCTGACGGCCTGAAGCCGGCAAAAGCCGCTGCGGGACACGCGGAAGATTTGGCGCCTTACGACCCGGAAGACCCTCTCGACGCGTCGCGCCCCCTTGAAGACTACCCGCTCGAAGACGCGGTTATCGACCTTTATAAGATTTCGCCGAATTGCGGGCGCGACGAATGGGTGCGCACGGGGATGGCGCTGCATCATCAATACGGCGGTTCGGCGGAGGGTTTGAGAATATGGAAGGAGTGGTCGCGGCACGGCGCGGAGAAGTTCGTCGAGGGCGACCCGGAAAAGCAATGGGCGTCCTTCCGCGAAAAGGAGGGCGTGCGGCCGGTCACCGCCGCGACGCTGAAGATGATGGCGGCCGACGCGGAGACGCCCGAAGTATCGGACGAGGAGCTGGACAAGATAGCGAACGCGCCGCGCGCGGCGATCGAGAATCGTATCGATAACGAAAACGGCGGCGGGGAACCGGACGACGGCAACGTTTTCCGCAAATTGAACTGGTCGGTCGGACGCTTCAAGCGCGAGCCCGACCCGCTCGATACCGTGATTGACGGGCTTATGCCGCTGGGCTCCGTGGGTATGCTCTACTCGATGGGCGGCGCGGGCAAGTCCACGCTCGCGCTGTTCCTGGCTCTCCGCGTTGCGTTGGCCAACGTCTACGACTGCGACTTCCTCGGCCGTTTCGTCAACCCGGGCCGCGTCGCCCTGCTCTCGGCGGAGGATCCCGACAGTATAATCAACCGCCGCTACAGCGCGATACTGAAACAGACTGCGGCCGATCTCGAAATAGACTACGGCGACGCGCACGCCGCCGCCGAAAAATATTTATCGCTCGCCTCCACCAACGACAGCGACGTCGGGCCGTTCTTCAAAGTCGATTTCAGGGGGACGGTCAAACCTACGGCGAGCTACGCGCAGCTGCTGGCGTACTTGAAGGGAATACCCGATTTGAGACTGATAATCATCGACACGAAAATCCAGTACTCCCCCGTTGATGAAATAGACAACGTGGCGGCCACGCGTGAGATAAGGTATTACGAGCGCATAGCGAAGACGACGGGGGCGACGGTGCTGCTGCTGCATCACACCAACAAGGCTTCGCGCAACGGCGAGGGCGCGGGGGCGCAGGCCTATCGCGGCGGTTCGGCGGCCTTCGACGCATGCCGTTTCGCCTTCTACCTGCGGGCGTGCGCGCCCAAGGAGCTGGAGGCGCAGGGCATAGATACTGACGACCCGAACGGTTATTTGATACTCGAGAACACCAAAAACAACTACCTGCCTATAAGCCCGACGCTGCTGCTCGAGCGGCGGGGGTGCGGCTTCACGGCGCGGACGCTCCGTTCGAAGGCGGAAAAAGCGGACGCGGCTATGGCGGAGGCTTGCGCGGCGCTGGAGGCTATGCGGGGGATAGGCCGGCCGGCCCTGCGGCGGGAGATAGAGGAGGCCGTCCGCGCCGAACGGGGACGCGGTTGGAACGGCGCGGCGGGGGCGCTGCGTCTGCTGGAGGCGGAGGGCTTAGCCGAAAAGGCCAGGGACGGGCAGCGGTACAGGTACGCGGTCACGGCCAAAGGCCGGAACTTCAACATTCAGACGGATTTGCGCGATGAGTGACGGAGATACTATATTGCCTGACGTGGACGTTCCCGGCAGAAAGGGAGATATCGTGGGCATGTACTACGACGAACCCCGGCAGTGCTGGCGGCTGAACTACCCTTGCAGGATCAACGGCAAGGCTACCCATCTCAAGGCTACGGTGCCGGGGCCGAAATCGCGCAGAACCCAGATGGAGGCGATGCGCAAGCTGATCGAAATGCAGGATCGGGCGCAGGGCCCGCTGGGCTCTTTGAAATTCAAGGACGTAGTCGATAAGTGGCTGGAAAGCAACAAGCACCTTCGGCGCGGGATCTTGACGACGGTCAACCACATCCGAAACGGTCTGGGCGGCAAGAAGCTGCACGGATTCAAGGAGGAGTTCCTGAAGTGGATCGCCGCCGAGGAAAAGCGGGAGGTGACGGTCTGGCGGCGCGAGAAGGGCAAGCTCAAACTGTGCGGCACCGGCAAGAGGCTGTCGCGCGGCACCGTCCAGGCTTACAAGCGTTACGTCAAGGTGATGCTGCGCTTCTGCGGCCACGGCGCGCTGTTCGACGGAATAACCATAGGCCGGCGCGTCATCCGCCGCCGTCCGCTGGAGCCGTGGGAGATGCTGCGCCTCGAGGAGTCGTGCCGCAAGCTGTTCCCGTGGTTCTACCCGGCGTTCGACTTCGCGCGGTGCAATCCGATACGGCCGGAGGATCAGTTCGCGCTGACGGTCGAGGAGCATCTGAAGGGCGGCCGCCTGATTTACGCGCCGAAGAAAACGTATCCGAAAACCGGGCTTATGGCCTATCCCATCCGGTGGGAGCATCAGACGCCCTGGTACGAAAGCCTCGTGTCGGGCCCGCTGTTCCCGCGTCCCGGCGGGGGATCGATGTTCGGCAAGTCGTGCTACTACCGGTGGATTTGGAACAAGATCCGCCTCGACGCGGAACTGCCCGACGTGCAGTTCTACGACCTCCGCCATCACGCCGTAGGGTGGATGAGATCGTGCGGGATAGAAGACTGGCGCATAGCGAAAGCGGCGGGCTGGGCGTCTACGGAAATGCTCGTAGACTACGATCCCGACAACCGTCATCTTATCAACGAGTACGACAAAGCGCAGGACGGCGTAGTGGCTTGTAGCACCGATTGTAGCACTTACCGTCATACCGCGTTGTAAGCAGTCAAGCAAAACGGGGCGTAAATCGTTGAGGGTCAAGCGGTTAACGGAAAGCCGGGAAGCAGACTCGAACTGCCGACCTGCTGATTACGAATCAGCTGCTCTACCGACTGAGCTATCCCGGCGCGTATTGTGTATAAATATACGTTAACGCGCGGCGTTAAAGCAATATTTTGTATTTTTTTTGCGGGGCTGGAAAAAAAAGGCCGGGGAAATTCCCCGGCCTTCCGATTTCACCGACAAACCGCGCCGCTACGGGTTGTACTCCTTAAGCACTTCGGGATTGAGCACCTTCAGCTCCACGCGCCTGTTGGCTTCGCGGCCGGCGGCGGTGTTGTTGTCGGCCTTAGGCTCCGTCGGGCCGTAACCCCTCGCCGAAAGCATCTGGGCGAGCGACGGTTCCACGCTGTGCATGAACATGAAGACCGCCTCCGCGCGCCTTTGGCTGAGATTTATGTTGGTTTGGAGGTTGCCGGTGTTGTCGGTGTGGCCGCCGATCTCAAGCCTGAGCTTGGGATACTTGGCCAGCATCTTGGCGATAACCCTCAAATACGGCTCCGAGTTACGGCTGATCGTGGTCTTGCCGCTTTCGAAGTAGACGGCGTCGAGCACTATCATACCGGTCGAGAGCAGCATCTGCTCTGCCTCCGAGCGTTTGGCTTTCTCCTCTTTCAGCCTCTTATTGGCCTCGGCGAGCGCCGCGGAGTCGGCTATGCGCTTCCGCTCGGCCTCCGCCCTCAGCTGCGCTTCGCTGGCGGCGGACTGCGCCCTCAGCTGCGCCTCGTTGGCGGCAGACTGCGCCCTCAGCTGCGCCTCCCTGCCCTCGGCCTCGGCCAAAAGCTGCGCCTCGCGCTCGGCGGCGCTCATGGTCATCGCTATGGAGTCCTGACGCGCCTTCTCGGCCTTGGCGGCGAGCGAAGCGGCTAAAGCAAGCGAATCCTCGCGCGCCTTCCGCGTCACGCTGTCGCGCTCGGCGGCGGTGAGCGCGGCGAGCTTCTTAAGCCGCGCCCTCTCGGCGGCGTTCGCGCGGGCCTGGCGGATCATCTCGGCCCGCTTGGAAGCCATGAAATCGAAGGAGAAGACGAAGTCGCCGAACAGACGGTATTGCTCAAGCGGGTAAATCTTAGGGTCGGCAACCTTCGACCCGTCAGGATTCCTAACATCGTACTCGAGTTTCGTCTCGCCCGACAGACGGATGTCCGCGCCGAACACAAAGCTCCAGCCGAAAAGACCCTCGGAGTAGTAGGGCGAGCGGTACGCAACGGTGGGCGTGAACCAAAACGGGTCTTTAAAACCTTTACTTCCGGAAACGGGCGTGCGTCCGTTGAGCTCAAGCCCTATCGTAGTGAACTCCGCCGGGTCTATCTCAACGCCGCCGGCCCAAATAAACAGCGGGTAATCCGTGAATTGGGTTTGAGCGATTCCGGGATTGAGGTGAAGCTTAACCGCGCGTCTGAGATTGCCCGCGACGAGCGACATGGGCACCTTGAAAACAAAAGAGACCCGCGAGTTGTCTCGAATCTCATTGAAATCGTAACCGGCGTAGCTTATGGGAAGAGGCACGGCCGGCTCGCCGAACTTGCCGGGGATTTTGTATTCGGGGTTGTAGGTGCTTACGTCGGATCTATTCTCGGCGGTGTTGTTGCGCAACCCATAGATCGCGTGAGCGTGCAAGGCGAGCCTGAAAGCCATCTCCTCCGGGAAAGGGAACGTAAACTGCCCGCCGACAATGATCGCTCCGGCGTTGACGCCGGTCAGCCCCTCCCTCGCTTCCCCCATCCCTTTCCTGTTGACCATATATAACGGGACGGATAAAAAGAGATCGGTGAAGCTGTTGAAGCCGTACGACGCCCCGACGCGGAAAGTAGTCACGTCCGAACCCGGTCCGGGCCCGATATATCCCGAATCTTTATCTGCTTTAGCTTCAGCAGTGGATATATACCCTTTAAAATAACGGGGCAGTTCCTGCTCCTGATTAAAGAAAGACCCGGAGACCGAAATATTGAACCGCCCGTCTCCCAACGGCTCCGCCGCCACCGTCTGCGACAGCCCGCGCACCCCCCAATACGACGTCGGCGGGACATTGTTTATCCAATTTTTGCCGTCAACGCCCAACTCATCGTCCGCATCGTCCGCAAACGCCCGTCCTGCCGCGAAAACCGCCGTACAGATAAACGCGGCCGCTAAAAGTTTCTTGATATGCACGGAAAACACCTCCGGTTAGGAAAGTTTTTGTTTAATGTCGACCGATATCCTACAATAACATAATATAATACAATAATTTTACAAATTGCGCAATAAAAAATTAAAAACGAAGCCCGGCGTCTACGCCCTCTGTCCCCTGATCCCCGGCCCGGCCAGCCTTTTGAACTCCTCCGACAGCGTCTCCAATATCTTTTTGGCCACCGTCGCGCTCGGCGGATCCGGCTTCTCCAGCAGGTAGTAGCAATAG
>Ga0268262_10000659_pt1 | contig 44621 bp, 42 predicted proteins | sample TergutNc150P3_FD_190354 | JGI IMG/M metagenome (GOLD analysis project Ga0268262, IMG submission 190354) | Nasutitermes corniger P3 segment gut microbial community from laboratory colony in Florida, USA - Nc150 P3 (SPAdes) (version 2) | ecosystem: Host-associated > Arthropoda: Insects >...
TGTTCGCCGAGCAGAGCAAAAGCATAACTCCGCAGGCGGTTCTTACTTCGCTTTCAATGTACCGTGAAATTGTTATGGAAAATACATCGACTGATACTGTCAACTTTTTTAACACAGAAGCGGAGCGCAACGCTTTTATCGCGCGCCATAAAATTCTTTCTATCAACAAAGACAAAATTGATAAAAAGAGCGGAGAAACCCTTAGAGTTTATCTTGGAATTGACGCAGGTTCTACCACGACCAAATTTGTATTGATAGACGAAGATGAAAATGTCGTAGATTGTTCTTACAGCCCCAACAAAGGCGAACCGTTAAAAGTTATCAAACAAGCTATGCTTGAAATGTACGAAAAATACCGTAAAGCGGGCGTCAATCTTGAAGTTATCGCTCTTGGAACTACAGGTTACGGAGAGCTTCTTTTTGACAAAGCTCTCGGAGCCGACTTCCACACGGTGGAAACTGTAGCCCACGCGGCTGCGGCGCAAAAATATATACCGGGTGTAAGTTTTATTTTGGACATCGGCGGACAGGACATGAAAGCCATAAATATTTCAAACGACATTGTTACAAATATTACGGTCAACGAAGCCTGCTCGTCGGGGTGCGGTTCTTTCTTGGAAACATTTGCCACAAACTTAAAAATTCCCGTTGATAAAATAGCAGAAACGGCGTTTAATTCAAAAAATCCGGCGCGGTTGGGAAGCCGCTGCACCGTTTTTATGAACAGCACAATTATTACCGAGCAAAAAAACGGCAAGCAAGCCGACGACATTATGGCGGGTCTTTGCCGATCAATAATCGAGAACGTATTTACAAAAGTTGTGCGTATTTCCAGTCCCGCCCAGCTTGGAGATAAAATTGTCGTACAGGGCGGCACTCTAAAAAATGACGCTGTTCTTCGCGCGCTGGAACAGTACCTCGGTAAACCTGTTGTACGCGCTCCGTACCCGGGAGAAATGGGCGCTATCGGTGTCGCTATTTTGACAAAAAGAGAAATCGCCGAACACGGATACACTTCACCTCACGGAACAAGCGATCGCACGCGCTTTATCGGTTTTGAGGAATTGAAAAAATTTGATTACACTCAGGAAGCCAATTTAATTTGTCCTTTCTGTACAAATAACTGCAACCGTACGCTTGTGCGTTTTTACAACGGTCTTACATGGGTTACAGGCAACCGCTGTGAACGCGGAGAACTTGTAGGCGATCCTAACGATACATCGTTACGCGAAGAAGCGAAGAAAAGAACAAAAAGCATGAACGCCGTTCCCGATATGATCAAATTAAGAGATGAGCTTCTTTTTAAGGATTATCCTTTTACTCAAATTCTACCGTCAAAAGATATAACTATCGGAATTCCGCGAGTATTGGATTTTTGGCGGAATATGCCTTTCTGGAAAGTATTCTGGAGCGCTCTGGGTTTCAAAATAAAAATATCGCAAAAAAGCACGCGGGGACTTTTTGAAAAAGGCATTCAGTATATCGCTTCCGATACCGTATGTTTCCCGGCAAAACTTGTACATGGGCACATAGAAGATTTAATCGAAAAAAAAGTAGACAGAATTTTCTTTCCGCAAATCAACAGACTGCCGCCGGATAATTCTGAAGAACGTTTCAGCACTTTCACCTGCCCTGTCTTGAAAGGTTATCCGCTTTCCATAAGATTTTCAAATAACCCCGAAGGGAAACACAACATTCCGTTTGATACGCCTATTTGCCACTGGTTCTCGAAAAGAGATCAGGATTTTCAGCTTTCACGGTATATGAAGGAAACATTTAACATCCCCGAAAGAACCGTTATGGCAGCGATTAAACAAGCTGAAAAGGCGCTTGAAGATTTTAACGACAAGTTAGTTGAAAACGGCAAAAAAATACTGGAAGATGTCGAGAGTAAAGGAAAATTCGCCGTGGTTATAGCAGGGCGTTATTATCAATATGACGAGCATATCAATCATAATCTTTCACGTTATTTTACAAGCCTCGGCATACCCGTATTAACTCTGGATTCGCTTCCCAACATTGAAAAAACATCTTTACGCGGCTCACGCATTGAAATAACAAACAACAATCATGCCCATTTGCTTGCGGGAGCTATTATAGCGGCGGAAAATCCGGCGTTGGAATATGTTGATATTTTCAGTTTCGGATGCGGGCATGACGCTGTTTACACCGATGAAATAATCCGCATTATGAATGATATATCGGGTAAATCTCCGTTAATTCTTAAAATGGATGAAAGCGATGTTCCCGGACCTTTGCGTATCAGGGTGCGTTCATTTATTGAAACTGTAACAACACGCAGAAAACAAGTGGCGCATAACGCAAAACCGTTGGGAGATCCGTATCCTGTAAAGCTTACAAGACCAAGAAAGGAAAAAGTAATTCTTATTCCGAATGCCAGCAGAGCGTTCTGTCTTATTTTAACAGGCAGTATGATAAAAAGCGGCTACCGTGCCGAACCTCTGCCGATGGGCGGCGAACAAGCTATCGCAATGGGAAAAAAATATGTTCATAACGATATTTGTTTACCGGCGCAGATTATAATAGGCGAAGCTCTCCTTGCTCTTAAAAGCGGAAAATATGATCCTGACAATACGGCGATAGGGACTGCGAAAGTGTTATGCGATTGCCGATTAACCAATTATATGCCGCTTACAAGAAAAGCGCTTGACGAAGCGGGATTTCCGCAAGTTCCCATTATCAGCACAGATATGATAGATTCAAAAAAAGCCCATCCCGGCATGAGTTTTACTCCGATAGTTTACGCCAATGTTCTTTGGGGAATGGTGCAAACCGACACGCTTGAATATTTAAGGCGCAAAATACGCCCTTACGAAATTCAAAAAGGAGAAACCGACAGAGTTGTTGAAAACGCAATCCATGAAATCGCAAACGGTTTCGCCAAGGGCGGTATTCCGGGATCAATCAAACCGTTCAAAAAAGCGATTAATGATCTGTGCAAAGTCCGTTATGACCGTTCCAAATTAAAAGAACTTGTATCTATTCAGGGAGAATATCTTTTAACGTTCCATCCGGGATCTAACCTTGAAGTGGAAAAATATCTTGAAAAAAACGGAATGGAAGTAGTTTTCCCAAGGATGTACAGCGTCTACCGTCATCTTTTCATTTTTCATACTCTTTCCGAAATGAAAGATTTTAAGGTAAAACTTCCGTTATATGACACGATGTTTGCGCTTGTGGGAAATAAATTTATGAAAACCGCCGTTAAACACGCTGATAAAATAGCGAAAAGACATCCTCTGTATGAACCTGAAGCGACATTGGAACATCTCGCCGAATTAAGCGATCACATTATGCATCATTCGGTATTGTCGGGCGAATCATTCTTAATTTCGGCTGATATTCTTCATCATGCGTCCAGAGGTATAAAATCGTTTATCATACTCCAACCGTTCGGCTGCCTGCCCAACCATATTTGCGGACGCGGAGTAATTAAAAAAATCAAAGAACAATACCCTGCTATTCAAATTCTGCCTCTTGATTATGATCCCGACGTAAGTTTCGCCAACATAGAAAACCGTTTGCAAATGCTTATAATGAACGCGCGAAGTTTGCGTAAGGCGTCTTAAAATGAAAGAATTTTTTATTCAAAAGGAAAAAATTTCCAGAATATTGTATGTCGCCTTGCTTTCCGTCGCCTGCGCATTGATCGTTTTGCTGTTTATCGGCACAATCGTAGGTCTTGTCCGTCCCCGCAACGCCGAGCCTGTTTTCGCGATAAAAAAAATCAGGACGGAGCATACCAAAATTGAGGACATTCGCGTCTATTCGGGATTGGAACGGTTAAGAATTCCGCTTTCAAATTCGTCAATTTTAATTCTTTCAGTTTCATTCCCCTACTCCGCTAAAGACACAACATTTACCGAAGAACTTGCCGCTAAAATAAGCGATTTTAAGGCAATAATAACGGAATATTTTTCAGCCCTTCCAATAGAAAGTGTAAATCAAATAGACGAAGAAACAGCAAAACAGGACATTTTAAAACATTTTAACGCTAATCTGCGGCTTGGACGCATAGACGCTCTTTATTTTAACGATATGACAATAATCGAAAGCCTAAAATAAACCGCAACTTTCACCGTTTTTAAGTGTCCAAATTATAGACAGATTATTACTATAAAAACGCTTGACAACATCATTTTTTGTCGGTATATTTTTTATAGAAGGTTCTTAATTATGGCGAGGAAGCGATTGGAGCTGTCCCCATAATTGAGAACCTTCATTATTATTCTGGAGAGTATTTATGAACGGGACATCCGCCGCGGCGCAGGTAATTATCGCTGTAATTCCCATTGTAGGAATTGTTATGGGTTCGGTAGTTATTTTTTTCTACCTGTTGTGGAATTACAGGCGAAGAGCGTTATTAATAAAGGCGGGACAATACGCGAAACCGGATTTTAATCTGCTTACTTTCAGCCTGCTGTCGGGTCTTCTTTTAAGCAGCGTCGGTATAGCGTTAACTATATTTTTATCAATAGCGGTTGAAAGAGCGTCATACGGTCTATTGGGCGGAATCATTCCCCTGTCAATGGGCATAGGTCTTTTAATCTTTTACGCGATAAAGCGGAATGAAAAGCGTAATGGCTGATGAATCGGAATTTAACGAGCCGTTAATCGTCAACCAAATTGTTTCGGGACAAAAAAATTTGTTCCGGCTTTTAGTACGACAGCATGAGAAAGCTGTCTACGGAATGGGTATGAGCTTCTTCCGTAACAAGGAGGACGCTTCGGATTTTACCCAAGAAGTATTTATTAAAGCGTATCGGAGTCTTTCGCGTTTTGAAGGAAGAAGCCGATTTTCCACATGGCTTTATAAAATCGCCTATAACACGGCGATAAATGAAGTAAACAGGAGGAAGGAATACTTCAGCCTTGCGGAAGAGGACGCCGAGAAACTTGTAAACAACGGGGAAACCCCCGAGCGGGTAACGCTCCGCAACGCCGCAAAGGAAGCTGTCCTAACGGCTATAAAGGAACTGCCTGAACGTTTTAGGATTTGTATTGATTTGTTCTTTTTTTATGACCGTTCGTATCAGGAGATTGAGGCGATTACAGGCTTTCCTGTTAACACGATAAAATCTCATGTATTCAGAGCGAAAATATTATTAAAAGAAAAGTTAGACAGCTTATCAGAAGGATTCTGAGAAGGAAGGAATTGTATGAGTTACACGAAAGTTATGGATTGGATTGAAAAAATGGAGCGCTATCAAACAGCGAAAACCATAATGAAAGAGGATTTTTTCCCGTCTTCTCCCGATCTTGAAAATTCGATAATGGCAAAAATTGACGCCGAGCGGAAAGATGAAGCTTATGCCGTTGTCGGCGGTCTTTCAACTCACGGCTGGGTAATCGCCGGCGTGGTTATTTTGATTTCGCTTGTAACCGTTTTCTTTGGACTGGATTTCCAGCAGCTTGCGTTGGAATCGGGAATGTCGTTTGTTCTGCCTGTGGGTATTACAATCGGCATTGTTCTTACAACATACGGCGCTCTTTTTATAGGCAGCCACTTAAAGGAATTATCTAAACGCTTTGGCTTATAAGCAATTAACAGTTTTATTTTCTCTTTGTTGTTTGCTTGCCGTATCCTGCTCCCAACAGGAAACGACCCATACCGATTTCGCTCTTGGAACAGTCTGCTCCGTCACTCTTTTTGAAGAGGGAAAAAAAAGTATTTACGATGAAATTTTTTCCAGAATACGCGAAATAGAAAAATTGATGAGCGTAAACATCGCCGACTCGGATGTCAGCCGTATAAACGCCGCCGCGGGAATTGAACCTGTACAGGTGCAAGAAGACACTTTTAAGGTGATTGAACGAGCTGTTTATTTTGCCGAATTAAGCGGCGGCGCGTTTGATCCCGCAATAGGACCGCTTGTCTCTCTTTGGGATATCAGCGGCAAACCGCGAGTCCCAAGCAAGGAAGAAATCAGCTCTGTTCTTCCGTTGGTAAATTGGCGTAACATAGAATTGTACGCGCGGTTAAAAACAGTATACCTGACACAACAAGGCATGGCTTTGGACTTGGGAGGTATTGCCAAAGGTTACGCCGCCGATGAAACGGCTAAAATAATAAAATCGCATAACATACAGCGAGCGAAAATTGATCTTGGCGGCAATATAATAATGATCGGCGCGCGGCATGACAATGCGCTATGGAAAGTCGGCATACAAGATCCCGGTGAAAACAGGGGAGCGCTTATCGGTGTTTTGCAGATACCTGAAAAAACCATTGTAACTTCCGGCGTTTATGAGCGGAACTTCGAAAAGAACGGAGTTTTTTATCATCATCTTTTATCCGTAACAGACGGGCATCCTGTAAAAAACGGACTTTTATCCGTAACAATAGTAGCGAATGTTTCTATGGACGCCGACGCTCTTTCCACCGCTGTTTTTGTCCTTGGTTATGAAAAAGGATTATCCCTTCTGAACAGTTACAAGGAAGCGCAAGCCGTATTTGTTTTTGATAACAAAAACGCAATCGCTACATCCGGCGTTGATTTTACTCCTTCAAAGAAAAAATACAGCAGACAGCCAGAAAAAAACAACAATAAAAACTAAAATAACAAAGCCTGCGGGTTTTGTTTTAATTATTTTTTCATCGGGCGCGGGAAGCGTTACATTGCTTAATTCCAGCATAAGGTTATCTATTTCTACAAGAACATTTTTTTTAGGAATAACGTATTTTTTGTTCATTATAACGGAAAACATATGCAAAGACTCGCAGAGCAGCTCGCCGAAAACGCCGGGGATTTTCAAATCGCGCCTAATAGCGAGGTTTGACAGCATTACAAATGACTGTAAAGTAAAAGCCCTGTGAACTCCCGCTTTTAACGCTCCCGATGTTATCTTAAATACGCCGAAAGAAAACAAAACCCGTCCGTAGGGAATAATCAAGTTAAATACAATAATAAACATTATTATCGGGAACATAATTAAAAAATTTATTTTTTTCCCCGAAAGTAAAATAAGAAAACATAAAAACACAAATTGAAAACATCTGTACCCTGTGCTTGGAATAAAAAGCAAAGCCGGCATAATCAACAAACCCGCTACAGCCAACGCCTTTGCGCTGAAAATATTTTCGTATACTTCAAGCCTGCTCATATTTCGCCTCCGACTTATACCACTTTGAAACACGGGTAAAAGCTTCGCAGAAAATTCCCAAAGCAATCCCCGTAAAAAGTCCCGTCAACAAAAACGGAGGCGCTATATAGCGGACATTATCCTTAAAAACAAATAAATGGGCAAGCGCCAACTGCGAAAGATTTGAAACAACAGCTCCGGCGGTTCCTATACCTATAAACGTTATATACTTTTTTCCAAGCAAACGCCGCAAAGCAAACATAAGCAAAGCTGATAAAAATGTCCCGACAAGCGAAAATAAAAAAATATATGAAAATAAAGTTCCTGTAATCAAAGCGTGTCCTATAACTTTAATACAGACCAAAAACAAAAAAGAGGAAAAAGGGAAAATATCCAGAGCGAGCATAAGCGGCATATTGGCAAGCCCGATACGCAAAAAAGGCATAGGCTTTGGTATCATGTATTCTATAGCGGAAAGAAACATGCATAAAGCGCCTAACATGGCGAGGTTTTTTCTACCAGGAAATTCCGTCAACTTCATTATCAATCCCATGTATTATTAACAAAACATTATTTGGAAGACAAGCCGCCCATTCTCCCTGCTTTGAAACAGAGCCTACGGATACACAAGTATAATTATCACACGGCGAAGATTCTATCCAAGCGCTGTTTCCGTGAATCTGTACGATAGTATCCCCTATCGGTCCTTTTACCGTAACCGTCGCTTCCGTGTCTATAGGATAAACCCATTCTCCGTTATCCCCCCGAATTAAAACTTGGGATTTTCCTTGCGGTTTAATATATACCGTGTAGGCGGCAAAAAAGGTCAAACCCGCTACCGCAAGGATAATGATAATATCAAACATTTTAACCCAAATCTTCATAATATTAATATAATAAAAAATCGCCGTATTTAGAATACCTTTATTATTCTTTTTATGATAACGCCTTCGCTCTCTTTACTCTTTTTTATAAAATGGCTACATTGAATCTATGAAAAAGATTTCTCTAACCGGCATAAAACCAACAGGCGATTTGCACATAGGCAACTATTTCGGCGCAATAAAACCCGCGTTGGAACTTGCCGAAGAATACGACGCCCGTTACTTTATCGCCGATTATCACGCTCTTAACACAATGAAAAACCCCGCTGAATTAAACCATACAATCAGGCAGGTAGCCGCCTGCTGGCTTGCGTCGGGCTTAGACCCTGAAAAAGTAATTTTCTACAGACAAAGCTCAATCCCCGAAGTTTTTGAACTTGCGACAATGCTGATGGCTTTTACTTCCAAGGGCTTAATGAACCGAGCCCACGCCTACAAAGCTGCCGTTCAGGAAAACAATGAAAAAGGCGATGACCCTGACGCGGGCGTAAATATGGGGCTTTTTACATACCCTGTTTTAATGGCGGCGGACATTATTATTTTTGATTCCGATGTAGTGCCTGTCGGAAAAGATCAGGTACAGCATATCGAGATGGCGCAGGATATTGCGCAGTCGGTAAACGCCAACTACGGACAGCAGGTGCTGAAAATACCTCAAGCGGCGGTTCAGGAAAACGCCGCCATAGTGCCGGGTCTTGACGGGCGGAAGATGAGCAAGAGTTACGGCAATGTTATCCCTCTTTTCGCTCCCGAAAAAGCTTTGCGCAAAACCATTATGAGGATAACTACAAATTCCCAAACCGTTGAAGAGCCGAAAAATCCCGATGAAAGCCAGATTTTCCAACTCTACAAATTATTCGCAGACGCTCAAGAACAAGCCGCTCTTGCCGATCGCTACCGCGCAGGGGGCATGGGATGGGGAGACGCTAAAGAGGAATTGTTCCGCGTGGTAAACCGATGTCTTTCCCCAATACGAGAACGTTATGACGCAATCATGGCGGACATTCCGTCGCTTGATAAAATTTTGGCGCAGGGAGCGGAAAAAGCGCGTCCTATCGCCGCCGCTACGGTTAAACGTTTCAGAAAAGCGGCAGGAGTAGATTGATGAGTATTATTTCATGTATCGGAAGCGGGAATATGGGCTTCGCTTTAATGAGCGCCGCCAAAGGAGCGGATATTTACATTACGGACTCTGACACCGAAAAAGCGAAATCGGCGGCGGCATCCTTGGGAGCGAAATTTTTATCTTCCAATATTGAAGCGGTTGAAAAAGGAGACATTATTTTTCTCGCCGTAAAGCCGCAAGTGTTACAGCAAGTGTTAGCCGAAATCGCCTCCACTGCGAATAAAAAAAATTCTTCCGGTAATGCGCCTGTTTTTGTCTCTATGGCGGCGGGTTGGTCAATAGCGAAAATACAGGACATTCTGGGAAAAATACCGGTCGTGCGCATAATGCCTAACACTCCCGCTCTAATCGGCAAGGGAATGATAGCGTTGTCCGCATCGCCTGAAGTTTCCGCAAACAGCGTATCAGAGATTGAAAAGATTTTGAACGGTGCGGGTATTATAGATAAAGTTGAAGAACGTTTTATGAACGCCGTTACAGGGCTGTCAGGCTCGGGACCGGCGTTTGTTTATTTATTTATTGAAGCGTTGGCGGACGGAGGAGTGCAAGCCGGATTGCCCAGAGACAAAGCTCTGCGCTACGCCGCCCAGACAGTGTTGGGAGCTTCCGCAATGGTTCAGGAAACGGGAAAACATCCGGGCGAACTGAAAGACATGGTAACGTCTCCGGGCGGAACCACAATAGCCGGAATTGCCGCTCTTGAGGACGGAGCGTTCCGCAGTACCGTGATTAAAGCCGTAGAAGCCGCTTGGAAGCGGTCTATAGAACTGGGATAAACTCTGTTTTTATCCCCCCGATTTTCCGATAAATTAGTATGACTCGCCGATTAACGCTTTTTTACCTGTTTTTCTCCCTGTTTTTCTCCGCTTACGCGCAGGGAACTGAAAGCGGACAATATTCCGACGTTATTCGGGGGCAGGTGTTTGTTGATTTTGAGAATATATACGCAGGTCATGTGGATGAAGAATATCCTTTAAGCATGGACACGGCAAGCCGCAGAGCCCTTGATGAAGTGGCTTTGTTTTTTTCCGCAATGATTCACGGGTGGTCATTCAGCTATGAAGTCGGAGAGAGAGCGAGAAAAATTGACGAGAACCTTGAATTGACACCGCTTGGAAAAATACAATTCGGAGACCCCGCCCTTGTTGTTACAGAGTCGGAAATAAAAGATATGCAGTTGATAATATGGGCGGATTATCATTTGAGCGAACCAATGCAAAAACGAATGCAAGTCTGGCGCACGGGAATGATCAGAAACGCTCAGGCAATCGGCTACGCTCCGATTTCTTTTGAAACATATCCCGGCTGGATAGCCGTTAAACAACTCGCCCTTGAAGATTCCGCCAGAGCGGCGTTAAGGGCGGCATTGCGGGGAAGCGAAAGAAACCGCCCCAAACATGTAACAGGATTTATAAGCCTTGCCGCCTTTCCTCGTTTTTATATTGAAGCGGGACGCTGGGCTGTCTCGGCGAGATTCAGAGTGCAGATAATCGAAATCCGCCCGTTTGCGGCTTATTAAAGAGATTATTTTTTTCCCGAGTATAAAGTAAATTCCATTTTTGATTTATTCTGCGAAAGCATACCAAGCCACAGATTTTTTTTCTTTGTAATTTCTTTGCTCTTGCGCCCGATTACACGCAGTTTTTCATAGACCTTGTTGGCGTTCTTTGCCGCAATCCATGCTTTATAATGATCGCCGTGAAATATCGCCGCCGATTTTTCTTCTACTTCTTTATCAATATGTTTTTCAAAAGCGTCAAGAAGTATCTGGTATTTTTCAATTATTCCGTTAAGGTAATCAAGAATAAGCCTGTCAAACGACGGAAGCTGTTCACAGATGTAAAGTATATGGCGCAAATATTCAACGGCAAGATAATAGTCTTCATCCATGCTATAAGCCTTAAAACCAAGACGGCAAATCTGTACAAAAGACTCATTTGTTATAGTCTGCATACCGTTAATAGGAGCGGGCGGCGTTACGGTAAACTTGGGCATTGATTGCGCCACCTTTATAAGCAGTTCAGCCAAATCCTGATAAATACGCTGTTCCCACAAATTCTCGCGGATAGACGAAAAAAGCTGTGTCATGTTATCGGCAAATTCTTCTTTATAGCGCTCGTTTTTATCGAAGACAACTTCGCAAGTTGGGATCATAACCCCTTTAAATTCGATGTGACCTGTATCAAAGAAATAAATAGAATTGTTTTGCTTAAGAACGCATTTTTCGGACGCGTTTTCTTTTTCGTAGTTCATCATTACCTGTTTGGCAATCATGATTCTTGATTCTTTGGGCGAAAGCTCATTCGCCCTTGTTTGCAGTCTGGCTCCCGAGTTAAGAAGGAATCCCGAAAGGTTGCCCCTCTCTGTAATGATGAGCGGACTTTGCGTATTACCGCCCGTAATGCCTGCTGTAATCTTAAAAATCGGCAAAGCTTCGGCGTTGCCCGAACGTTTTGTGGATATAGCGGGATCGTTTACAACTTCGGTTTTGCCGAAATAGTCGATTATGCATAAAGTTACCATAAGAGCGTCCGTTGCGCTTGCGGCGACAACGACCATTTCATCCCCTCTTTCCCGTTGGCTTATTGCTCCGCACTGCGTGGAAATACGGCTTATTTCGTTTTCTATCGCCCAGTCCAAAGTATGCATCATTGAAAGATTTTTTCTTGATTCCATGCAAAACTTTGTATAGCCGTGGATATCAAGCATGGCTACATAAAGGTTGGAAATTTGCAGTGTCTTTTTCAAGTCGCCCGCCTCGGGAAAATCCTTGTCGGGAATAATAAGCTCTTTCCAGAGTTTTTTATGGGTATTCGGGCAAATAGCGGCAAAAAAGCCCCAATTCAGGCGTTTCAAAAGCTGAAAAGCCCTCATAATTACAGGATGAGTCCATTTATCCCTTATTACAGGAGCGATCAATTCCTTCAATTTTGAGAAAGTAACAACTTCCTTTGTTACTATTCTGTCAAACAGGAACGAAAAGAATTCAAATTCCGTCATTCCGCTGTTATATTCTGCAATAGTTTTCACTTTTATATCCATTATAATTATACAATAGACAAAAAAAAAATAAAAGAGAAAAACATTGTTAATCCCGCATTTTTGATGTATTATTAATATAATGGAAACAGCCGCCACGCTTAACAATTCCGCTGTCGCCTTAACCGAGGCAAACAAGCCTTTTGAGGCGATTCCTCTGTTTCGGGAGGCTTTAATCTTGGAACCCGAAAACCCTCTATTATGGCTGAATTTGGGCATAGCCCAGCAGAAAACGGGCGAATATTCACAGGCAATTGAAAGCTTTATGCGTTCATTAACAATAGACAACGATATTTCCGACGCATGGAATTCCATGGGTTTAATCTATTACGAATTGAACGAATTTACCCTTGCGGAAAGCTGTTACCACGCCGCTTTATTATGCTGCAATAACGACCCTAAAATTTGGAACAATCTGGGAGTTTTGTATTTTAACATAGAAAATTTTGAAGAAGCCCGTAATTGTTTTGAAAAGACTTTAAGCATCTTTCCTCAATACAAAGACGCTTTAATCAACCTTCGAGACACATGCAGAGAATTGGGCGATTTTCGGGCGGCGGCTGAATTTGAACGGGTTATATCAAATTTAGATATTACGAATCAGGCATAAAAAATGAAAATACTCTATGTTGCCGAACTTGTTGGTAAAGCGGGAGTATATACATTTAAGAACTCGTTAAGAGAATTAAAAAAACGATACGCTTGGGATTTTTTGGTTGTTTGCGCAGACGGCGCTACGGGCGGAAACGGACTCGGCAGAAGCCACGCTGTTTACATTCACAAACTCGGCGCTAATGTCATAACTCTCGGCGAATGCTGTTTTTACAAAAAAGATTTAACGGAAAACCTTGAAAAAAGCCCCTATGTACTGCGCCCTGAAAATCTTAACGCCGAAGCTCCGGGAGCAGGTACAAAAATTTTCAACACGGAAAAAGGAAAGGTCGCTGTCGCCGTTTTTATCGGACAGAACAGCTTCGGACGCATTCACGCTAACAACCCCTTCACTGCCCTTCCCGAAACTCTTGAACTCCTGAGAAAACAAACGCCGTATATTATCGTGGATTTTCACGCTCAGGCAAGCGCCGAGAAAAAAACTTTTTTCTATGCCGCCGACGGTCTTTGTTCCGCCGTGATAGGTTCGCACACCAGAGTACAAACGTCGGATGAAACCATCATGCCCGGCGGAACAGCGTTTATAAGCGACGCCGGCAGAACGGGAAGCCAACAATCTGTCGGAGGCTGTGAAATCAATTCACGCATAAACGAATACCTTACAGGTATTCCTAATTGGACAAAAGAAGCATGGGACGCTCCTGAACTGCAAGGGGTGTATTTGGATATTGATAAGGACGGCAAGGCGCTTTCTATTGAGCGTGTGCGCCTTGCTACGGATACGGAATAATTTTTTTACCAAGTGTGGGTATGATGTAAATAAGTTTGTAGTATTCTTAACACAAAACCTACGAACCCTCTTTCACAATCTCAATCTTTATTCCGTCGTTTTGCTCCATTTCCTCTTTAGGCGGAATTGTTACACGCAATATACCGTTCTTGAATACCGCTTTTACTTTTTCTTGAGCGTATTTGTCCAAAGGCACAAAATATTTTTGCTTTTCGATGTCTTTCATTTTTAGGCGGCGTTTAAAGTAGCGGACATTTTCCCCCGACTGCACTTTTAATTGCCCGTCGTCCGTTCTGTCTTCGCTGTCAATTTTTGCGGAAAAAACCATGTAATCGCCTTGAAAAGAAAGACTAATGTCTTTTTCGTCAAAACCCGCAAGCGCGAATTCAAAAACAAGAGACCTATCTTCCGTCATAAAAACATTCATAGGCGGGTACGAATAGTTGGGATAAAAATCGGTGTTTTCGTCGAAAAACTGCCTGTCAAACGTGAATGCCCCGTTGGGGAAACCTTCGCCGCCGCGGTTTTTAAAATTCCTGTGGAACTCATCTTTAAATTCCTGAGCGGCATCGAAAATTTCATCGAAAATACTGCCCAGATCCATGTAGTTTCTTGTACCTTTCATACAATCTCCTTTGTCGGGAACGCGTTCGCCTTTCCTCAACATTAAAAGAAATTAGAACCCCCATACGGGCGATTCTTAAGAGTATTACAACCCTCTATACTAATTTACACAAAATATTTGAAAAAGTCAAACAGTATTTAATACCCTGCCGCCGCTCCGCCTGCCAACAGTTTCACCGCGGAGCTTGTTCCTATCCGCTGGGCTCCGGCATTAATAAACGCTTCCAAATCTTCGCGGGTTTTTACGCCGCCTGCCGCTTTTATTTTCACTCTAGCGCCAATGTGCTTCTTAAAAAGCTGTACGTCCGCCAACGTCGCTCCAGCTGTTCCAAAACCTGTGGAAGTTTTTATAAAATCCGCTCCCGCTTCCGTAACAATTTCGCAAAGGCGGATTTTTTCGTCCTCGGTTAAATAGCAAGTCTCTATTATCACTTTTAATATTTTTTCGCCGCAAGTTTTTTTAATAAGTTTGATTTCCTCAAGCGTAAAATCAAAATTGCCGTTTTTTACATCGCCTGCATTAATCACCATGTCGATTTCATTCGCTCCGCTTAAAATAGCCCTTTCCGCTTCCAAAACCTTGGCGGCGGTTATTGAATAGCCCAACGGAAAACCGATGACTGTGCAGATATTTAAGTTTTTAAATTCATTGTGAATCGGGTTTACATAAGAAGGCGGGACGCATACGGAAGCTGTTTTAAATTTAACCGCCTCATCGCAGAGAGTCTTTATCTCAGCCCACGAGGCGGTCATTTTTAACAGCGTATGATCTATTCGCTGCAAGATTTCGTTATCTGTCATATTTTATTTCACATATAACGGGCGCTCTGTATATTTAGTATGCAGTAATTTATGCGCTTTGTGTCCGTTTGGCTCGCCTAAGAATTCCTTGTAAACCTGATCTATAAAAGGATTCTGATGCGAACAGCGTATTTTCGATTGCTCGTCGTCCGTATAAAGACCGTTTGCCCGCTGTTTGCGGATTTCATCCGTACATCCGTAGGGCTGTCCTCCGCCCGCTACACATCCGCCGCGGCACGCCATTACCTCTATAAAGTGATACGGCGTTTCTTTGCCGGCATCCCTTGCCTCACGAATTTTATTCAGCACTGCGGCAATATTCCCCATCTGATGAGCTACCGCAATGCGTATCTTTGTTCCGTTGCCAAAGTCCACTTCACCTTCTTTTACGCCGTCAAGACCTCGGGCGGGTTTAAAGTTTATATCGGAAAGTTCTTTCTTTGTAACAAGGTAGTAAGCGCTGCGTACAGCGGCTTCCATTACGCCGCCTGTAGCGCCGAAAATTGTTCCCGCTCCCGTATACGGTCCCATTGGACTATCGGGCTCTTCATCGTCAAGTTTAAGAACTTCAATTCCTGCCTGTTTGATCATTCGGGAAAGCTCTCTTGTGGTAAGCACAATATCAACGTCGTAGCCGTGACCCGCGCTCTTCATGTCGTCATTGCGTTTTGTTTCCCACTTCTTTGCGGTACAAGGCATTATAGATACCGAATAAATCTTGTCCGGGTTTACGCCCGCTTTTTCCGCCCAGTAAGCCTTAATCATCGCTCCCATCATCTGTTGGGGCGATTTTGCCGTTGAAAAATTGGGAATCATGTCGTTGTAATATTTTTCCATGTAATCTACCCACGCGGGACAGCAGGAAGTTATCAGCGGAATTGTACTGCCTTTTTCGGTTAAGCGTTTTACAAGCTCAGAACCTTCTTCCATGATGGTAAGGTCGGCTGAAAAGTTTGTGTCAAAAACCGTTTTAAATCCCAAACGACGCAAGGCGGCGTATATTTTCTTTGTAAACACAGTGCCCGGTTCAAGACCGAATTCTTCCGCCAAGGCGACGCGAACCGCCGGCGCTATTTGCACAACAGTGTGTTTTTCTTGATCCTGCAAAGCGTTCCAAACTTTTACAGTGTCGTCTCTTTCATAAATAGCGCCCACAGGACAATGGGCGGCGCACTGTCCGCATTTAATACACGGGCTTTCACCTAACGGAGCGTCGGCGGCGCTTGCTATTTTCCCTTCTATGCCCCGTCCGAGGAATTCCAAAGCCCAGACATTCTGCACATCCTGACAAACTTTTACGCATCTGCCGCAGCGGATACATTTTTCGGGGCAAAGCACAATAGCGGGATTAGAATCATCTATAGGCAGTTCGTTCTTTATTTTCTTAAAAGGCGCTTCCCTAAGACCGAATTCCGCCGCCAGATTTTGAAGCTCGCAGGATTGGTTGCGAGGGCATTGGAGACAGTCATTCGGATGATTGGAAAGAATAAGTTCCAAAACAGTGCGCCTAACGGCGATTATTTCAGGATCGTGGGTGATAATATTCATATTAGGCTCACACGCCGTACAGCAAGCTCGTACCATCTTGGGAGAACCGGCAAGACGCACGATACAAATACCGCATGACGCCCAAGGAGTAAGATCGGGGCTGTAACAAAGCGTCGGAATTTTTATCTTTACTTTCTCGGCGGCTTGAAGAATTGTTGTTCCGGGTTCTACTTCAACCGTTCTGCCGTTTATTGTCAAGTTTATCATATTCTTCCCCCTTACACCTTTTTCACCGCGTTAAATTTACACGAAACAATGCACTCGCCGCATTTTACACAATCAGCGCTGTTAATCCTGTAAGGCGGACGTTTTTTCCCCGGATACTTTGAAGTGTCTTCTCCGATAATACATTCGCCCGGACATTTTTTCGCGCACGCACCGCAGCCTATACACTTTTCAGGATCGATACTAAAGGTGACAAGTTTTCTGCATTTGCCGGAACGGCATTTTTTATCGTGTATATGTTCTGTATATTCTTCACGGAAATTTTTAAGAGTGGAAAGCGTCGGGTTTGCCGCCGTACAACCAAGCATACAAAGCGACGCTTTTGTCATCGCCAATCCGATAGACTCAAGTTTAACAAGGTCTTCGTCTTCTCCCTTGCCCTCGGCGATTTTTTCCAGAATTTTTAATATTTGCGTAGTTCCAATTCGGCACGGAGAACATTTACCGCAGCTTTCATCAACGCAGAATTCCATGTAAAAGCGTGACACATCAACTACGCAGTCGTCTTCGTCCATTACGATCATGCCGCCTGATCCCATCATGGAGCCGTTGGCGACCAAAGATTCAAAATCAATCGGAACATCAAGGGATTTTTCGGTAAGAATACCGCCTGACGGTCCGCCCGACTGCACTCCCTTAAATCTTTTATCGTCTTTAATTCCGCCGCCTACATCGAAAACAAGTTCACGTAACGTAGTGCCCATTGGAACTTCGACAAGTCCCGAATATTTAACTTTTCCCGTAAGAGCGAACACTTTTGTTCCTTTGGATTTCTCGGTTCCTATTTTGGCGAGCCACGCTCCGCCCTTTGCCGTAATGACAGGTACGTTAGCGAGCGATTCAACATTGTTAATGATCGTAGGTTTCTGCCACAAACCTTTATTGGCGGGAAACGGCGGCTTTGGAACGGGCATTCCGCGGTTGCCTTCTACCGATTTAATAAGAGCGGTCTCTTCGCCGCAGACAAATGCGCCGGCGCCGAGTCTTATTTCTATATCAAAATCAAAACCCGAACCGAGAATATCTTTCCCTATAAGTCCGTACTCGCGCGCCTGAGCAATGGCTATTTTTAATCGTTCAATGGCGAGCGGATACTCGGCGCGTATATAAACAAACCCCTGATGAGAACCGATTGCTTTGCCTGCGGTTATCATCCCTTCTATGACAGAGTGGGGATCGCCCTCAATTGTGGAACGATCCATGTAAGCGCCCGGATCGCCTTCGTCGGCGTTGCAGATAACGTATTTTTCATCACCCGCCGCTTTACGCGCCAAATCCCATTTAAGCCATGTGGGAAAACCCGCGCCGCCTCTTCCTCGAAGACCCGACACTTTCATTTCTTCGATTATTTGTTCGGATGTCCAGTCAAAAAGAACTTTTTCAAGCCCCAAGTAACCGTCACGTGCGATATATTCATCAATGCTTTCAGGATCAATCACGCCGCAGTTGCGAAGCACAATTCTAAGCTGTTTATTGGTATTTGCCATTTTCATTCCCCCTTATAATTATGAAGCCAAAATATCAGCGGCAGGACGCTCCAGAATATATTCGTTTAACAATTCTTTGCCTATTATATGTTTTTGAATTATCGATTTTGTTACTTCCGGGTCAACCATTCCGTAAATTACGGGCGTCATACCGGGAACAATAATTTCTACAGTTGGTTCGGAATGGCACAGTCCCATACAGCCTGTCTGTTTTACGCGGCAATTTGCAAGATTGTGTTCTTTAATTCCGGCATTAAAAGCGTCCAAAGCCTGTTTCGCTCCTGCGGCTATACCGCAAGTTCCCATACCGATAACAATTTGAATCTCTTTGCCGTCAGTTTTTCGTTTGTTAAATTCGGCTTTTTTTTCTTCTCTTAATTTTCTCAAGTCGTTAAGACTCAATTTCGCCATAATATTTACTCCTCTTTACTGACTTTGTATTTTTCAACCTTGCGGTTACAGATATAAAAAATTTACGCGTTCTGATACTTGGCTATAATATCAGGTATCATTTCCTTTGTAAGTTTGCCGTAAGTGTCGTTACCGATTGTAAGAACAGGCGCAAGACCGCAGCAGCCTACACAACGCACAGGGTCAACCGAAAATTTTCCATCATCGGTAACGCCGTCAGGTTCAAGTCCAAGAATGTTTCTGGTTTCATCGATTAAATCCTGACTGCCCTTCAAATAACAAGCTGTTCCAAGACATACGGAAACTTTGTTCTGCCCGGGTTTTGTTGTTTTAAAAAAGTGGTAAAAAGTAATAACCCCGTATATACGAGCAAGAGAGATTCCTGTAAGTCTGGCTAATTGTTCGGCGGCATGGCGGGAAATGTAACCGTAAGTTTCCTGAGTCTTATGGAGAATCATGATAAGACTCCCCGGTTTTACCTTCCATTCGTCAATAAATGACATTAGTTCTTTTGGAAAAGCGCTATCTTCATCCGATTTTGCCATAAATCCTCCCATTCAAATGTCTATCTAGGTATTATATCGCTTATCAGCGAATTAGGCAAGCAAAGAATTTATTAAAAAAAACGCCAATTTCCCGCAGAACAGGAAAATGGCGTATGGGCGATACAAGACTCGAACTTGTGACCCCCAGCGTGTCGAGCTGGTGCTCTAACCAACTGAGCTAACCGCCCTGAAACCCGAATTGGTTTCCGGTTATATAACGATAAAATAAATCATAAAAGGTGTCAATAGGAATAAATTTGGAGATATTTCACACGCTATTTTTAATTACAAAACCCAAAATGGCTGTTTACGACATCTGACCACATATCATGTGGTCAGATGTAGGGCGTGGCAAAGCCGCCGCCCGTAAACCGCTACGATAAGCGACGTTTTAATGTCGTTTATCGTTGATGTATGCGACGTTTAAAGCACTGCTTTGCATTGCTATGTCGCATACATCACATTATTTTGTTCTTTCGCGGATAGCGACGTTTACCTCAATTTTAATATTATGGGCGGTGTCGATTTCCATTGGGACAATAAGAGCTTCAACTTCACCTAAGTTTGTAGAAACTTCCATGTTGTCGCCTGTAAAAAGCGCCGGAGGGGTAAGGTCAAACTTAAACCCAAGGTCGTGAAGTTTGGTTACAGCTTGCGCTGTAATCATGTTTGCGAGTTCCTGAATGGTCGCTTTTCCTAATTCGTCAAAAGTCTTAAAGACTTCACCATTCATTTTGCCTGCTACAAACAAAGCGGATTCTTTTGTCATATCGAAAAGAACGCGTCCTTCTACATCTCCCGCAAGCCCGACAAGAGCCGCAACGCCCATAATAGACATTGAAGTAGGCTTAAGGTAGATATCGCCGCGTTTTACTTCAGAATTTAACACCTCTTTTAACACACTGTAAGCGGCTTCTACAAAGGGGTTGATATACTCGACTCTCATAATACACTCCTTATTAAATTATTATGCTGCGCTATGTAAAAAAGCTGAAACAGGATCATCGGCGACTGACTGCCAAACAACACCGTTAAGCTCTTCATTTCTGCCAAGAATAATAACACCGTTATTTTTCAATTTTTCTGAAAAATCCGTTATTAATCTTTGCTGTTCCTGCTCAGGCAAGAACGAAAGAACATCCCTTACCATAACAATATCCACTTCCGGCAGGGTGTTATCATTAGTTATATCATGATATTCAAAAATGATCGAGTCCTTTATGAGCTGATTAAACGCATATCCGTTATTACCGCGCACTACAAAAGGTCTGCAATAATCGGGGATTTGCTCCAGATCATAAGTCATATTAGGCGCCTGAGAAACAGCCATGACATCATTATCGTTAGCCCATATTTTTAGGCGGGATTGAGGATACACGGATTTAAGTATACACGCAAGCGAATAAGTCTCATAACCTTTCCCGCAGCCTACATTCCAAACATTGATATTGGGTGTTGTAATATTCGGGATGACTTTTTTAATAGCTGCAACATAAGATTCGGACCAGAACTGACCTGAACAGGGGGACGAGAACCCGTCAAGGAACTCGTCAGCTTCTGAAGCGCTCCGTAATTGCAATTCCTCTCCCGTTCGCCTTGAACTCCATTCGCTGAAACGTCTAAACAGCCAATTGTTATTAACATCTGTAGCATAGAAGTGCCGTAAAGCTGCGAGACTCTCTTGTATAAACCCGATAGCCGTACCGGCGGCGGGTTTCTGTCCAATGGGTTGATCCGCTGCAGCGGGCGGCGGAACAAAAAATTCGCCGTCGGTCGCCGCGGAATGCGCTTTATTTTTATCTTCTTCTTTGTTAACTGAAAAGATACGAACGGCGTCAAGAATGATATAAAGATCGCCCTGTTTTTCCACAACGCCGCTTATATACTTAATATTAATATCACCGAAAATCGGGTGCGGCGGCTGTATTGAATCTTTTTGTATTCCTACAACCTTATCAATCTTGTCTACAATTGTTCCATATACCTGATCGTTAATATGAAGGATCAGCATGTTTTCCAAGCCTTCACGTTTTTTATCCGCCGGTAAATGAAAGAACTGCCTTAAATCGACTATCGGAATAATGTCGCCGCGCAGATTATACACGCCCCGTACAAAAGAGGCGGCATTTGGTACGTATGTAAATTTATCGGCTTTCGCGATTTCTTTTACGCTCATAATATCAACGCCGTAATCTTTACCGGAAAGAGAGAATGTGACCATCTTAAAGTCGACATTGTCTACCCGTTCTTTTTGTTCCTGCAAATCGGCGTTTACTTGTTCTAAGTCTCTTACTATTGCGTTTGGATTTGCTGCGTTCGCCATATTTTACCTGCCACCCGGTGAAGCTTCGCGGATTCGGCGCTGCTCCATTTCTTTTTTAAGTCCAAGATCTAATAACTGACCGACATCAATGATAAGAGAAACCGATCCATCTCCCAATATTGAAGCTCCGGCGATTCCCGGAGAATTTGTAAACTGATCTCTTAGCGGCTTGATAACAACGTCTTCCTCGCCGATAAGGCTGTCTACCATAAAGCCCATCTTTTTCTCAGCCGTTCCGACAATTACAATGAAGTGATATTCCGTTTGTTCTTCCGTTTTAATACCAAACAAGCGGTTAAGCCGCAACAATGAAATAACATCACTGCGGATATTAAAGACTTCGTAGTTGTCAATCTTTTTAATCTCATCCGGTTTGATTCGCAAACTTTCGATAACCGATGTAATCGGTATTGAATAGATTTCCGGTCCAACCTTGACCAAAAGACCTTGAATGATAGCGAGAGTAAGAGGCAGTTTAATTGTAAACTTGGTTCCTTTGCCCAATTCAGAGGTAACTGTAACAGTACCGTTAAGGCTGTCAATCGAACGGCGTACAACGTCAAGTCCGACGCCGCGTCCTGAAATGGCGGTTATCTGTTTTGATGTCGAGAAGCCAGGTTCAAAAATAAGATTGAAAGCTTCAACATCGGTAAGAACCTTGTTCGGGCTGATAAGTCCGCGTTCTACGGCTTTTGCCTTTACAGCTTCAACCTCGATACCGCCGCCGTCGTCCGCTATTTCGATAACGATCATGTTGCCTTCGTTGGCGGCTTTTAAAAGTACCATGCCTTCTTCAGGCTTGCCTGCGGCTTTTCTAACTTCCGCGGATTCAATTCCGTGGTCGATAGAGTTACGCACCGAGTGCATAATAGGATCAAGCAAGTCTTCGACTACCGATTTGTCAAGTTCTGTGTCTTCACCTTCGATAACCAAATTGATTTTTTTGTTAAGCGTTTTTGAAAGATCGCGTACAAGGCGCGGGAAACGGCTGAATATCTGACTGATGGGAACCATGCGGATACGCATGACGCCTTCCTGAAGCTCGCCTGTGATACGACCTAGGTTCTGCGAAGTAGAGCGGAATTTCGCTATACTGCCCTTGAACGCCGCTTCAAAAGGATCAAACATTGTAAACATATCGCTGTAATTTTCTGTAATTTCCTTGCGAATATCTTTTACCGATTTACCGTCCTGTATGCTTTCAAGATAACCCGGCAGATTGTCAAACAGGTCTTTTACTTTGTCACGGTATTGGACTTCTATATCGCGTAATTGAGCTGTAAGCTCTCCAAACTGCATGCTGATCTGGTTGAATGTCGCTTTAGTTATAACTGTTTCCGAAACAAGATTTAACAAGTCGTCAATGCGCTTTGAATCTACGCGGAGAATTGATCCGGCTTCTTTGCCGGCTTTCTTTGCGTCTTCCGAAGCGGCGGCGCCGCCGGATTTTGCGGCTGCCGGTTTTGCGGCGGCGGCTGCCGGAGCGGCGGCGGGCGCGGCAGCGGCGGGCGCGGCAGCAGGAGCCGCGGCAGGTGCGGGTGCCGGCGCAGCTACAGGTTTCGGAGGCGGAGGCGGAGCGGCAGAAGCCTGAGAATCAATATTGGAAACATCCGCGTCCAAGCTTACGTCAGGCAAAATACAGGAAGTTTTCAACTTTCCTGTATCTTCTTTTGAAGCGATATAATAATCTACAACGGGGAAAAAATTATCTCCGTAAAGCTGTTCAAAATCGGGAACGGTTTTTAAAACGGTTCCTTTTCCTTTAAGAACAGCGTAAACTTGAATACCGCCTACGGTATTCATCAAACTGTTCTCGTCAAATTTTACAGAAACTTTGTATATTGGCATTCCGCCGTCAACTGACGCTTTTAATTCTTCGATATCTTTTTCGCTTAATCCTCCCTGACTTGCGGCAGGCGCGGCTGCAGGAGCGGCGACAGGAGCGGGAGCAGCCGCTTGAACAGGCGGCTTGGGAGGAGCGGCGGCTTTTTTAGGCGACTCGGGACCCAACAAAGCGTGAAGCTTGCCTTCGATCTCGGCTGTGTCTTCTTTATAAACAGAGCCGTTCATACGTTCTTCAAGCATTGCTTTAATAACGTCTATCGCTTGAAGCAAAGTATCTACAACGCCTTCATTTACAGAAAGTTTGTCTGAACGAATTGCGTCTAACACATCTTCGACAAGGTGTGTAAAATGAGAGAGCTCCATAAACTCCACAGTAGCAGACCCGCCCTTAAGGGTATGAGCCGCACGGAAGATTTCATCCACAGCGTCTTTATTTGCGCCCTCGTTTTCAAGAACCAGCACGTTTTGTTCAAGAGTATCTACTTGCATTTGAGCCTCACTGAAAAAATCCTTGAGCAGTTCTTCATTATTAGGATCAAGATAATCACTCATAATAATAATATCCTCTAATTACTAATAAAAGTCAATACTGAAAACAGATAAATTAAAGAAGAATTTACTCATTTTGTAAATATTTATACTTGGGAATGGGTTAATAATTGCTTTTTATTTGTTAAAGTAGTAAAATTATTATATGAAGCGGTTTTTTATACATTTTTCTTTGTTTTTACTATTTTTATGCAATTCTGCGTTTTTGGGGGCTTTTGAACTGGAAATTGGAGTGGGAATTAACGGTTTAACCTATGATCCTGATAAAATCAGCGCGTATTCCGAGCCTGATACGGAAAAAGAGTTTACAAATTACTCGTATTTCCTTGCAAATGTCAATTTTAGGCAAAATATTTCAGAAATATTGAACTTTAGCCTGAATTTCGAGAGGGATAACGTACTTCAAAACAGTTTAAGCGCCGTATTTGGGGCAAAAACTGACTTCATCAACGTTAATTTTGGCGTTTTTATGGGGTTTCCTGATAAATTTACCCAATCTGACACAGGAATTACAGGGAATTTGGAGTTTTTAGCCTTTAAAACAATACTTTTATCCGTTTCTGGCTTGTCAACTTTGGGGGCTCAATACGATTTTACAAGCAATAACTCCCGAGAAACCGCCAAAATCAAGCTTGGATTCTATATAGGAAGTCTTGTCCCTTCTTTTTCAGCGGAAATGAAAAGTTTTTCAAGAGAGGTTGAAACCGGTATTTTTAAAGACGATACATTATACAGATTTTTATTAAACATGGACTTTTTACTAAAGGATTTTATTATATCAGGATACGTCAATGCCGGATATCAGGTATATTCGCGGGTCTATAAAAAGGATGCTGAATATACCGACAAATTAAATTCATATTTGGCGGGTTTTGGGTTCTATTGGCATGGTAAGCCCTTGGGTTTTAAACTCGGATTGGAAGTTCCTTTTTTGCTTTCAGCGAAATCGCCAATGACTGTATCCAATGAATATTTGTCATTTACCAAAGCCTATGCCGGTTTAGTTTTAACTATTGAATAAAAGGAAAAATATGACAGAAATTGATTTTGTAATCCGTTTATGCCTTGCCTTTGCCGCAGGCGGTATTATCGGCATGGAACGATCAAGCCGCCATCAAGTAGCGGGGCTTAGAACCCACATTCTTATCGCCATAGGATCATGCTGTCTTATGATGCTTTCAATCTGGCTGCCTATGCAATTAAGCGTCGGAGACCCGGGAAGAATAGCGGCGCAGGTTGTTTCCGGCATGGGCTTTTTGGGAGCGGGCGCGATAATCCGCCTTGGCACTAATATCAGAGGGCTTACTACAGCCGCTTCCCTTTGGCTTACAGCCGCAGTTGGGCTTACTATCGGGGCGGGAATGTTTATCGCCGCCTTAACAACCGTAGTTCTTGCCATCATTACGCTTATATTGCTTAACCGCCTTGAAAGAAAATTGTTTCCCGAAGATAATTGGAAACAATGAATGGAAAACATCTTACAGTAAGCGAACTTACGGAACAAATACGCTCGAATCTTGAAGGTTCTTTCTCTTATGTCTGCGTAGAAGGCGAGGTTTCCAACTGCAAACCGGCAAGTTCCGGTCATCTTTATTTCAGCTTAAAAGACTCAGGCGCAAAAATTGACGCCATAATGTTCAAAAACAAATTAAGAACTATAAATTTTGAACCTAAAGACGGAATGTTAATGCGAGTGCGAGGGAGCCTTTCCGTTTACGCTCCCCGAGGTTCTTATTCCATTGTCTGCGAAGAAATGGAAATCGCCGGAGCGGGCGAAATTCTCGCAATGCTGGAGAAAAGAAAACAAAAACTCGCGGCGGAAGGTCTTTTTGACGAAGAAAAAAAACGCCCCCTGCCCCGCTTTCCGGCGATCGTAGGCGTTGTAACTTCTCCCACAGGGGCGGCGTTACGTGATATTTTAAACATACTCGCAAGACGCGCTCCGGGTATCAAAGTGATAATTCTTCCCGCTCCGGCGCAGGGAGAGGAAGCGGCTTCTATAATTTCCGCTCGGATAAAACAGGCGAACCAATGGCATCTTGCCGATGTTTTAATTGTGGGAAGGGGCGGAGGCTCTATTGAAGACCTACTGCCCTTCTCCGACGAGGAAGTTGTCCGCGCCGTAGCAAGATCAAAAATTCCAACGGTCAGCGCAGTCGGGCATGAAATTGACTGGGCGTTATGCGACTATTCCGCCGATCTTCGAGCGCCTACTCCTTCCGCCGCCGCGGAACTGGTAAGCGAAAATTATTTTGCCGTTCAGGATTTTATTCAAAGTACGGCGGAAGATTTTACGGCTGTTATGAGCGCGCGGCTGGAAAGAGCGAAGCTCCTCTTAAAACCGTTTGATCCGCAGGATATGGAATACCGTTTCCGTACGATTTTACAGCCTCGCCTGATTCGCCTTGACGACGCAAAAGAAGCGTTAATCGCTTCAATTTCCGACAAGTGCGCCGTAATAAGAAAAAAAATTGAACTGTCCTCGGCAGTTCTTGAGACCGCAAGCCCTCTTGCCGTTATGGAGCGGGGATTTTCGGTTGTAACAAATTCAAGCGGCAAAATAATTAAAAATTCAGATAACGTAAAATCGGGCGATAAGATTTTTATAAGACCGTTAAAAGGTAAAATAAACGCGGTTGTAGAAAGCGTGGCAAAATAAGGAGCAGAGATATGGCGAAGAAAAGCGTACCGGCGAAAAGCGGCGGCATGAAAAGTTTTGAAGATCAGCTCGCAAGGCTTGAAAAACTGGGCGAGCAGATTAAAAAGACCGATATTCCTCTTGATGAAGCGTTAGCCGCTTTTGAGGAAGGAATACGCCTTGCGAAAACACTGGAAAAAAGTCTTGAAAAAATAGAAAATCGTATAGAAATACTGATGAACTCGGCGGATGTCGCTTCAGACGAGTCGCCTGATTTAGAATTATTTGAAACGGGAGAATAATATGCTGAAAAATATTATTTCCGTATTGTCGCCGTCTGGAGACGAGTCGCCTGATTTAGAATTATTTGAAACGGGAGAATAATATGCTAAAAAATATTATTTCCGTATTGTCGCCGTCTTCAGACGAGTCGCCTGATTTAGAATTATTTGAAACGGGAGAATAATATGCTGAAAAATATTATTTCCGTATTGTCGCCGTCTGGAGACGAGTCGCCTGATTTAGAACTGTTTGACGCAGGAGAATAGAATGCCGAACCGAATAGCCATACTGCCGCCGCAAGAGGCTCTGCGAATTGCCGCGGGCGAAGTTGTTGACCGCCCTGCCGCTCTTGTTAGGGAATTTCTTGACAACGCCATTGACGCAAATTCTTTGAACATTGAAATTACCATTGAAGAGGGCGGCTGTAAAAAGGTTGAAGTTTCCGATGACGGCGGCGGCATGACACGTGAAGATTTGGAAATCTGCTCTCTTACCCACGCTACAAGTAAAATAAAATGTCTTGATGATTTAAATACCGCCGTTACGCTCGGCTTTAGAGGCGAGGCATTGGCGGCAGCTTGCGCCGTGGCACGTCTTGAAATTGTCAGTTCTGCAGACGGAAGAGAAGCTTGGCGGCTTGCTACAGGTCCCGGAGAGACGCGAGCGCCTGAAATCGAACAGACACGCAGAACAAAAGGCTCGACTGTTAGGGCGTTAAATCTTTATGAGACTATTCCGGCGCGTAAAAGATTCTTGAAAAGAGAAGGTAGCGAGGCGACATTGTGCCGACAAGTGTTTATCGAAAAAGCCCTTGCTTTTAACGGCATTAATTTCCGTTATGTGCAAGACGGCAAACTAAAAGATTTTCTGCCCGCCGTTAAAACAAAAAAAGAGCGTTTTGCCGCCGCCGTGTTACAAACAGGCGAAGAAAATTTTCTGCATGAAATAAATGTTACGGGATCGGGATTTTCTGCCGTTGTAGTTATCGGCGGACCTGAGCTTTACAGAAACGACAGACGTCAGCTTTATATTTTCGCTAACGGCAGAAGGGTGCAAGAATATTCTCTGGTTCAAGCTGTTGAATACGGCTCTCAAGGGTGGTTTCCTAACGGCGTTCATCCCGTTGCCGCGGTTTATGTGGAAATAGACCCTTCTCTCGCTGATTTTAACATTCACCCGGCGAAACGAGAGGTACGCTTCCGAGACTGTGGCGCTATTCATCAGGCTATTTCAGGAGGAGTAAAAAACTTTTTTCATAGTTTGTATCTTAAAAACTCCGACAAAAACAATGCGCAGGAAGCAGAGGACGAAGAGAGTTATGAAGAAAGGAGAGGTTATAACAGCGGCAAAGAATCTTCCGCAGGATATTCACAAAGAAGCGAAAAAGAGTTTTCTTTTACATATAACAATAATTCCGAAGTTAAACGTAATACAGAAGAATATGAAAAATTTACCGATTTTGTTTCCGCCTCTTTGCGTAACCGTGAAAATTCATCTTCAAATATACCCGCTGCCGCACAAGGCGATATGCGCTATGCCGGAAGATTATTTGACCTGTTTATTTTAATGGAATGGGGAGACAAACTTTATATAATAGATCAACATGCGGCGCATGAACGTATCCTTTACAATAAATTTTTAAGTGAGCCTGTCCCGAAACAGGAACTGCTTGCGCCCATTCCTTTCACCGCGGAAAGCGATGATGAGGACGCTTTTCTTTCGGCTAACAAAGAGGAATTGTCCTGTCTTGGCGTTGAAATTGAAAAAGACGGAGAAAGTTGGAGTATTGAAGCCCTGCCCGCGGACTGGCGAATGGGCGATGCCGACACTGTTAAAGAAATTCTTGGACTGCGATTAGCAGGTGAAAACATGGCAAAACGTTGGGCGGCGACATTCTGCTGCCGCGCGGCAATCAAAGACGGGGATATTCTCGATGATAAAACCGCTTTTGAATTGGGCAAGCAGGCGTTAGCTCTGCCCGACCCGCGCTGTCCACACGGGCGGCCTGTGTGGACGGAGATTGGCAAAGAAGCGCTCTTTAAAGCTGTTAGAAGAGATTAAAGCAGCACTATCTTCTGCGCTATCAATTTTGCCAGATAGAATCGTGAATCCAAATCGGCGGCGCCTTCATTAAGAAATGTTTGAAACTCGGCGGAAAATGATTCAGGCAGAACAGGCAATTCGCTTACCTGTTTATAATAAGCGCGGTGCGACGGCTCAAAGCGTTTGTTTATGCAAAAAAGCGTAAGACAGGCGTTTTTTATAAATCCCGCTGAAGCGATAAGATAATGAAATTTATCGTTCTGAAAACAGGCGGCTCCCAAATCCGACAAAAAATGTTCCATTTTTAATTGGACTGTATTCCTCATCTCTACCCAGAACGGCTCTCCTATATTCTCAAGTTTTTTTCTTACATCATGAATCCAATTTGAACGGGAAAAAACAATTTCGCAATTCGCAAGACGGTAAAAACTGTAAGTTCCCGAATCTTTTATAAGCCACAGCGATTCATAGTCGGCGCAGGCTATTTTAATAAGCTCGTCTATTTTTTTTATTTTTTTAAATTCAAGACGGACAGGAATATCGCCTATCAGGAAACGGTCTTTTTCATTAATACCGGCGCTTTCAAAAGCGGCTACATCATCGCCGTATTGACGGCAGCGGTCTTCCGCTTTTGGAATAGAACCGTTGCAGAACACGTCAAGAATAAGAGCAAAGTACGGATCAAGCGTATCGGGCATGGCGGCTTCATTCAGAGTAATACATTCTACACCCTTCCACGATGAAAGAATTCCAGTAAATCGTTCTACAAGCATTTTTGTCTTATATTTCATTGTTATTCTCCGTATATACTGATAGTATATCATAAAATATCAATTATGAAAACCGAAACATATCGAACAAATAAATATTTGGTTCTTGTCCCTCACAGGGATATAAGGGTTGAACTGCAAAAAAAATGCGATTCGGCGGTTAAAGCGGGGCTTAAAGCGCAGTTTGCGGGAGTGTATCCTTTTCCCCGCGTAATACCGTTGGCTTCTCTTTCGCAGTCCTTAAATGAAGGCGAACTGAAACAAACCGCCTGTTCCCTGCGGACACATATCGGAAAAAACAAAATAATTGCCGAAGGAGACGCAATCAGCGATTTTCCCTGTAATGAAAAAGAACTTACTCTTTGCGGCGCAGGTTTGGATGTTGTTATTCCTAAGGATATTTTTAAGAATTCAGGTAAAAAAACAAGTTATATTTTTCCTTCTATTGTGATTGGTTGTTTCTTAAAACCGAAAGATAATACAAAACTCAATATTTTTTGTGAAGCTCCTCAGGAAAAATTGAGTTTCAGAGCGGCGGCGGTTGCCAATATGTATTGGCGATCTTTTCAAATTAACGGCGAAATTTATTACAAGTGGAAAATAGGAAAACTTTGCTGGCTGCCGCATCCATAGCGGTTAAAATAATTTTACAAGCCAAGTAGTAAGCCACGGCAGATATGTAACAAGAAGCACAACGACCAAACGAACAAGCAGGAAGGGGGAAACATAACTGCATATTTGCATAAACGGTTTGTTAAAACGGTAACTCGCAAGGAAAAGGTTCATCCCGACAGGAGGAGTAAGGAAGCCCGCTTCAAGATTTACAACAAAGATAATTCCAAGATGCACAGGATCGATACCATAGGCGTATCCAAGCGGAACAATAAGTGGAAGAAAAACAAGTATCGCGGAAAAAATATCCATTATACAACCAAGCACAAGCAAAGCAAGGTTCAACAGCAGTAAGAAAACATATTTTGACTTGATAGTTTCCTGCATCCAGAAAGAAAACCTGTCTGGAATGCCTGAAGATATAAACGCGTAGGATAAAGCTTTTGCCATCGCCAGTATCGCCAAAATTCCGCCGATTATGGGAACAGCTTTAAAGAAAACTTTTTGAATATCTTTTAATAAAATATCTTTCTTGACAAAAACTTCTATAATTACAACATAAATAACCGATATCGCGCTTACTTTTATCAAATCAAGAAACCCCGAAAAATATCCCGCAACCAGAATTACAGGCAATAAAATTTCAAAAAAAGAATCCTTTAACGAATTTAAAGCCTCTTTGCCGTTAAATTTTTCCGTCTGAAATTTGATTTTTGAAGAAAGAATAAAACCCGCAATAATAGTAGCTAACATTAAAATCAATCCCGGTATTATCGCTCCTATAAAATAATGAATAATACTGTTCTCGATTTTTACTTCCATAAAGTTCAATATTGTATTTGTTGACGTTGCTACCAATATAATAGGAAGACTTGGAGGAAACATTAATCCTATGCCCCCCGCTGAAGTTAACAGTCCTATGGAAAAACGTTCCGAATAATTATTTTCATTTAAAATAATTAAAAGCACTCCGCCGAGAGCAAGAATTGTTACTCCAGAAGCTCCTGTAAAAGAAGTAAAAAACGCGCAGATAATAACAGCGGCGATTATAATACCGCCCGGCATCCATCCGAAAAATATTTTAAAAGTACGGACAAGCCTTTCTCCCGCCTTGCTTTCAGAAAGAAAAAAGCCCGTAAGAGTAAACAGCGGGATAGCGATTAAATCCGCAGCGTCTACAAACGCCGAAAAAATATGTATTACCGCTGTATCAGGTTCTTGGTTCAACGACTGAAGCAGAATAAGAGCGATACCGCCGATAGCCGTAAAAACAGGCATTCCGGCAAGCCCCGCAAGAATCAGCAATATTATTATTGGAGCGTTAATAACATGCGCGATATCATAAAGATAATTTACCCACGAGAAAAAAGGTTCAGGCGGTTCAAAACCCCATATAATTTTCGCTATAGCGGGCAAGGCGGCTAAACTGCCGAGTAAAAACGCGGCTGCCGCGAAAATTCTATTGCGAACTGTTTGAATTTTTAACGCAAACCGAATGGCTATCACCAAAAAACCAAGGGGCATAGCGACCGCGAAAACACGATCTGTTAAAAAGCCGACTTGTTTGCCCGGCATATATTTAATATTACAAATACTATCCCACAACAGAATACTTAAAAGAAAAACAGAAATTGCCGTACAGACTAAAATAAATATGTTTTTTATTTTGTCATTTTTTATATACTGAACGGCGGTAATTGAAATATGTTCGCCCGATTTTGCCGTAAGCATTGCGGCAAAAAAACCGGCTAATAAAAAAATGTGTATTAATATTGAGTTGGAGCCGGGTATTGTCAGATTAAACTGATTTAATATCAATTCAACAAAAGGAATTAACGCAAGAAGCGAAAGAGCGCCGAAGCAAATTATATTTTCAATCCATGACAATTTTAATTCTTTTTTAAACCACAATAGCGCTCTATTGATATTTTCGCTTATATCATTCATGGTATTTATTTTCCGCTTCTTGCCTTTTCCAGTATGCTGTTTGTCTGATTATATAATTCGCGATCAAAAATGGGACCGATAATTGAAGACAAATTATTTTTTACTTCATTATTCCACAAATCCTGCTGAGCCTTGTTCAGTTTGTTTATGCTAAGACCGTCCCTGCCCATTGCGGAAATGGCGTTTGCTTCTGTTTTTACCACTGAAGCGTCAAACTCCGCCGCTACTTTGCGGGTAGCCTTTAATATTTCCTGTTGATTTTCCGGACTTAATTTATTCCATGTAACACGGTTCATTACAATTGCGCCCATAATCGGAGCAATGGGCAATTCAAGCATGTGGTTTAAACTTTTGTGCAACTGCATGGGAGCGACTACCGCGGGAATAATATAGATGGCATTTACAGCATTACTCGCAAGTTTGGTTCCGGTAGACACCATATCGGTCTCTACAAGCTGGAAACCCATTACTCTGAATACAGTATTCATTTCTTTAAGATCGGGACTTGTCGCAAGTTTCTGTTTCCGCAGATCATCAGGCGTTATTATTTTTTCTTTTGAAAATATGTAAACCCAACCGCCCTTTGACCATGAGATAACAACATAATCGCTCTTTACTCGTGTATCAAGAATCGGCAGTAAATTTTCTAGTACAAGATCAAGCTCCGTTTCATTCCTGATCATAAAAGGGATGCTTAAGCTCATTACAGCGGGACAGATTTCCGATACTCCGGCGGAAGTAAAAACGGCTACTTGAATAGCGTTGCTAGAAAGAGAAGAAAGCATTCTGGCTTCACTGCCCTCTCGCCCGTCATGGCTGACGATCACGCGCACCTGATTTTGCGTCGCTTTTTCCCAATCAGAAGCAAGCCTATCAAGCGCTCTGCCCCAGTCGGAACTTCGCGGCAAAGGAGACGCAAATCTGATATTAACGACATTTCCCGCCGAACTGCCGCGTTGGGCATAAACCGCTCCAAGCGAAAAAATGAAAAAAATCATAAAAATAAAAAGTACCGTTCTTTTGTTCATTTATTACTCCCTATTGTATTATATCAATAATCGTCCGGAATGGGAAGGAAAGAAAAATACACCCAAGCATTATCCAAAAGCCAACGGGCTTTTTGCTGAGATATAATATTTACAAGCCTCGTAGAAGTATCTTTATTCGGGTCGATGGCAACGGCTTTTTCAAGACACTCCTTGAAAGCGTCGTAATTTTGAGCCGGAACGCAGACGGCTTGAGCGTAAGAAACATACGCTCCTGCCGAATTTCCCTTGGTTTTTTCAAGCGCCAGTTTGTAATGGTATTCCGCGCGTTCCATATCCCCGCCCAATAAATCAGGCAAGGAAGCGTAATACAGTATAAAAAACTCGTCCAAAGCGGCTGTGCTGTAGTTCGGGTCAAGTTCATAAGCTCTTTTTATCATTGCGCTCCATTGGGGTATATTGGCGCTCAATCCATAGTCAAGTATGTCGATGGAATACGCCGAAAGCCCGCCCGCGACAGCCCAATATAAAAGACTTACATCTTGTTTTTTGCATTTATTCAACATGGGCTGTATATCGCCTTTTTCTACAGTGGCTTTCTTAAAACCGGGAAACTTTTTTTCAAGGGCGTCGTAAAGTATTCCGTATCCGCGAAGATACAATTGTTTTGAGCGGGTTAACGCCGCTTCTCTCTTTTCCCATTCGCTCCTGGGAAGCATTTCCGCCGGTCCCTGCACAAAGGCGTTGGCATACATAACAAAAAGGGAACCTGTAGTCAACATCAGCCCCTGATGATCGGGGTTTGCGGAAAGCAGAGACTCATACATTTTTATGGCAAAGGGGATAGAGTCCCCAACCAGTTGAGGATCGGGGTCTCCTGTAAAAACATCGGAACTGCCCTCGCCTGTCAGGGCATCGGCGACAGCGTTCATTGCCAACTTGTTAATTGAACAAGAAGGGAACGCAGCACAGCAGATTGCCAAAATTGTAAAAATAAACCGCACTTTCATAATCAAGCTCTAATTAAATTATAACACATATTTTATAAAAATATATGTTTTAATCCCCAATAACCGCGCGAATATCTTTTTTTATAGCGTCCAACTTACGGACAGCTTCGGCTTTCGCCGCTTCCAGTCCGCCTGATCCAACCTCGGAGCAGCAGCTTGCGTAAAATTTGATTTTCGGTTCAGTGCCGCTCGGGCGGGCGCTTACCACAGTGCCGTCGGCAAGGAAGAACTGCAATACGTCGCTCGGCGGAAGACCGTCAGCGCCGTTTTTAATATCGCGGACTTTCGCTATATTTATGCCGCCCAGAGTTTTAGGCGGATTTTTGCGGTATTCTTCCATTATACCGTTCATGGTAGAAGGTCCTTCCGGTCCTTTGAAGTATTTTGAAATACCCAATTCCTGCCAGTAACCGCAAATAGCATAAAGCTCGTCAAGGCGGTCAAGGAGACCTTTTCCCTTACTGCGCCAGTAGAGGGTCATTTCGGCGGTTAACGCCGCCGCGGAAACTCCGTCTTTGTCGCGGACTTCCGTCTCTATATTGTAACCGTAGCTTTCTTCAGTTCCGAAAACATAGGTTTTGCCGCCCATTTCCCCGTGTTCCCACTTGCGCATAACATCGGCAATCCACTTAAAGCCTGTAAGACACTCCGTACATTCGCCGCCGTAATATTCGGCGACTTTTTTCTGCATTCCGGTTGTAACAATGGAGTTAACCATTGCGGCGTTTTTGGGAAGTTTTCCCAATTCTTTAAGAGACAGGAAAATGTAATCGGCAAGCAGAACGCCCATCTGGTTTCCTGTAACCAGAGTAAAACCGCCCGATTTGTTCGGAACAGCGACGCCGAAACGGTCGGCATCGGGGTCTGTCGCCATTACTACATCGGCTTTTTCTTTAGCGCCGAGTTTAATCGCCATATCCAAAGCGGCGGCTTCTTCGGGATTGGGAAACGAGACTGTCGGAAAATTGCCGTCGCCCTCTCGCTGTTCGGGAACCGTAATCACTTTAAGACCTAAGTCGCCTAAAACTTTTTCGACATGAAACGCTCCTGTTCCATGCAACGGCGTGTAAACTATTTTTACCTCGCCGGCTTTTTCTTTAATAAGAGCGGGTCTGAAAAGGCGGGATTTGACCATCGCCTGATACGGCTCGTCAACTTCCTTGTCGATTATTTGAAGAAGCCCCTTGTCCAGCGCTTCTTTTTTTGAAATCTCTTTTATATCTTTTACATTGTTAACTTCTTCGATAATACCGACATCATGCGGAGGTATAACCTGAGAGCCGTCGTTCCAGTATGCCTTGTAGCCGTTGTACTGCGGCGGGTTGTGGCTCGCGGTTACAACTATACCGGTATCACAGCCGAGATGGCGTATGGCGAAGGACAATTCCGGCGTGGGACGCAGTGACGAAAAAAGATATGTCTTTATACCGTTTGCGGCAAAAATCAGGGCGCAGGCTTCGGCAAATTCCGCCGAATAGTGACGGCTATCAAAAGCGATTACAGCTTTTAATTCGCCGCTTTTCGCCGCTTTTTGGGGGAATGTTTTTATAAGGTAGGTCGCAAGCCCCTGAGTGGCGCTTTTTACAACAAGGGTATTCATGCGGTTATAGCCGCCGCCGATTACCCCCCTAAGACCGCCCGTGCCGAATTCCAAGTTTTGATAGAAACGGTCGGCAAGCTCTTTCTGAGCGGCTTCCCCTCCGTCGCTTAGAAGTTTTTCAACTTCCTGTTTAAATGAGGCGTCTTTTTCTTTGGAAATATAATCCTTCGCCCTTTCAATAATATCCTGACTCATTATCTTTTCTCCTTTAAACTCTTGTTTTTATTACTTATGACTTACTTAAAGATACAATATTATACTATAATATATAAAAATAGTCGATCTTTATAAAGGGGCTTCCACCCCCATGCGGGGCGGCTTATTAGAGGAGGTTTAGCGTGTCTATTTCGTTATTTGGGCGGTCTTTGCTTACGCTTTTGGATTTTACACCGGAGGAAATTCAATATCTTTTGAATCTTTCCATGCAAGTTAAAACAGAGGCTAAAAAAGGAAAGAAATTCAGACGTTTTGAGGGGAAAACTCTCGCCATGCTTTTTGAAAAACGCTCCACCCGCACAAGATGCGCCTTTGAGACCGCTTTCGGAGAAGAAGGCGGACACCCTGTTTTCCTCTCTTCTTCGGATATTCATCTCGGCGTAAAAGAAGAACTGCAAGACACGGCACGGGTTTTCGGCAGAATGTTCAGCGCTATTCAATTTCGGGGTTTTAAACAGGAAACTGTCGAAACATTGGCGGAATATTCAGGCGTTCCCGTTTACAACGGACTTACAGACCTTTACCACCCTACTCAAGCCTTGGCGGATTTTTTAACTTTGCGGGAAAATTTCGGCGAAGTAAAAGGGCGGACTCTTTGCTATGTGGGCGACGGACGCAACAATGTCGCAAGATCGCTTATGATAATCAGCGCCCTATTGGGAACAAATTTTACGGTTATAACGCCGCCTGAACTTAACCCCGACAGCGTAATTCTGGAAAAATGTACTGCGTTGGCAAAAATATCAAACTCTATTATAAAAGTTTCTTCCGATACTTCTTCCGTTATCGGCGCGGACGCTATATACACAGACGTATGGACATCTATGGGCGAGGAAGATAAAAAAGAGGAACGGGTAAGGCTTTTAAGTCCGTATCAGGTTAACCAAAAATTAATGAATATGACGGGCAAGAGCGAAACTATTTTTCTTCACTGCCTGCCTGCCGTTAAGGGCGAAGAAGTTACGGCGGATGTTATTGAAGGACCGCAAAGCAGAGTCTGGGACGAGGCTGAAAACCGCAAACATACAATAAAAGCGGTAATGCTTGCGACACTGGTAAAATAACATGGGAGTTTTTGACAGACTGGGAACTGTTATTAACAGTTACTTTAACGATTTTAGCAATGAGACTGCCGGACGCTTAAAATCATCGGGCGATCCCGATTTGGACGCCGCTTATGAAGAATTAGACGATTATCTTAACCATAAGGAACGTCCGCCCGAAAAAGAAACAAAACAATATTCATGGGGTTCAAAATCTTGGGGCATTAAACTGCCGCCTGAAGAATTACGCAGTGATTTTGATTTACTCTGTGTTCCTTTCGGAGCGGACAGTGAAACTTGCAAGACCGCCTATAAAAATCTTTTAAAAATACACCACCCCGACCGCCACGCGGGACACGAGGGTAATTATAAAAAAGCGACGGAAAAATCGGCGAAGATAAACGCCGCTTGGGACAGAATAGAAAAGTGGCGGCAATCAAATTAATAAAACGAGGCGGAAAAAATGGCGGAAGCGTCTTTAAAAATTTATACTGACGGCGGATGTTCGGGCAACCCCGGTCCGGGAGGCTGGGCGTATGTTATGGTGCAGCAAACTTTTCAGGGCGAACAGGCGCTCGCAAAAAACAAAGGCTCTGAAAAAGGCACTACCAACAACAGAATGGAATTAACCGCCGTTATCATGGCGTTACGCGCTCTAAAAACCATGAGCGGCGTACCTCGTCAGGCGGCGGTAATTACAGACTCGCAGTATGTGCAGAAAGGTATAACGGAATGGATACGAAAATGGAAACTCAACGATTGGAAAACCGCCGATAAAAAACCCGTAAAAAATCAGGACTTATGGATGGAGCTTGATGTTCTCGCTAGTGAATTTCCGCTTAAATGGGAATGGGTGAAGGGACACGCCGGTAACAAATACAATGAAATGTGCGATGAAATGACTCAGGAAGCGATTGCTATTGTTTAATTAACGGAAATTATTTTAATATTTTTTAAATTGCGCCTTGTGCCTGCTGACATACCGTTTCCGAACTTCAATTCCGCAATTTTTTCCTCTCCTTCTACCGTTACCGTCCTGTACTGTAAATCAAAGAGTTTATCCATTTCACTCCTTACAATATACCATTCCCCTTGTGAATTGCTGATTAACAATTCAGGAAAATTGGCATTACCGACAAGGTGTACAATTCCCGTTACCTGTATGATCGATACAACGGAAGCGGTCTTGCCGCTGTCTTTCTCTTTTGCGCCAAACGCTGATAAAGACGCGGCAAAACACAAAAACAGCAATGCAAGGAAAAAACTCCTATTCATCAATAAAAACCTTTTCTATTTTTAAGCTGTCAATATTAATTCGATTGCCATTATTATTCATCCTGATTACATCGCCTATTCCAATCGGGAAAGGACCTGAAATTTTAGAAGAACCCAGTTTCAAATTTAAATTACCGGATATAATATTTACAGTTGGTTTTTTCCCGGTTATTTGACCGTTTTCAGTCAAGTCATTAATATCTACGTTCTTATTAAAGTCATAATTTAAATTATAAGTTATCAAAGTCTTTGTACCGCTTAAATATTCATATTTTATATTCCCTGAAGGAGAATAAGACGGGGCAGTATCTGAATAACTATAAACTCCTTCGCCCGGGTAAAGAGTAATAGTTTTTGGCGTTGTTCCTGTCGGCGCATAATGAGATATAATAAAATCTTTCAAATCAGGGTCATTATAACCATATCTGCCTGACGGTGAATTGATATTATTTGCCTTTAACCAGTCTTCAAACATATTTTCCCATTTTGTATAAGTTGTCCCAGTAGTTATTTTATTAAACGCTTTTCTTACAGCTTCGTAATCATTATCCTCAGATTTTATAATCTCTTTATAAATACCTGTTTTAGATTGCAGTCTAATCCATTGGAAAAACATATAAACAGTGGCGTAATCATCTAAAGTAGGGTATGTACCGGAATCTGATTCACGATTTCCCCAAATAAAAAAATTATTCCCTTCGTTAATTTGTCCTTTCATTTTGTCGTTATCGCCATTATAATAATACCATCCAACTCTTTCTGGCGAATAACGGTTGGAATATACCCATTCGGCGGCTGACGAAAGACCTTCGTCAATCCATAAATCCATTGGGGCGTTTCTGTAAAAATTAGTTGAGGTAAAATTCATAAGATGCTGCATTTCATGCGCAAGCGTTGAATACGCTTCTTTTCTCCCTGCTTCATTTTTAAGTCCGGGATAAACATCTATATAGATCATGTCCAATTCATTGGATTTATAATCTTTATAACCTTGTTTAATTAGTTCCGAATTAGGGTAAAAATCAATATTCAGAAAATAACCGGCAACATAGGAATCGTTTACACCCGGTTGGTAACCGTCTTTAATATCTAAAAGAAGAATTGTTAATTTTGCGCCGAATATATTTCCTGTAGCCAACGCATGGGCAAATTCCATAGTATTCATCGGTATATATTGACCATTAGATAATTTTAAATTTTCTTGCCATCCAAAGTTGTCCATCATTTTTATGTAAATATTATTGGCATATTCATCAGCAATCATTTTTGCGGTTGCCGCTGTTACACCGCTTCCTTTTTCCGCCCAAACTTCACATCTTGAATTTTCGGCAAGTCTCTCCGCTGTAAGTTGATAAAAAGCTGCGGGCTTTATAGAGCTGTTTAAAGCCCAAAATTTTCTGGTAGAACCTGTTGTATATATATTTTCCTTTCCCCCTCCCTCATCAAAAAGATCGCAGCTTGTAATGGAGAATACCGCAAATATAGTTAATAAAACAAAAATAAGCTTTTTCATTATTTCTCCCGTCTTCCTATTATATCACAAATATAATGATTTTACTGCGCTCCGTGGCAAAATTTATACTTTTTGCCGCTTCCGCAGGGGCACGGGTCGTTGCGTCCCACTTTGGGCTGTCCGCGCACTACGGTCGCGCCGTCGGGGCGGCTTGCCTTCTGCATGGGCGAAGCGGCGGCAGGAGAACCGCCGGCAAAAGAGCCTATACTGCTGTGGCTTGCCGACTGGTTTGCGCCTATGGAACGGCTTGCCGGACGCCGCTGTCCCCCTTCGGCGACTTGAATGCGTATTAAGTGAAGGCGGGAAGCGATTTCCTGCCTGATATCTTCTATCATATCCTCAAAAATTTGGAAGCCTTCCACTTTGTATTCCGTCAACGGATTTTTTTGAGCATAGTGGCGAAGGTATACGGCTTCACGCAGAGCTTCCATGTTTTCAAGGTGATCAAGCCATTTACGGTCTACGGCGTTTAAGTAGTTGTCACGGATAATCATGTTAAAGTACTCATGACCGATAAGAGTTTCTTTTTCGATTAAATCTTTTTCAAGATCGGCGATTATTCGTTTTTCAAGCGTTTCGGGGTTTCTGAAATCTTTGCCGTCGGCATCGGCAACAAGGGTATAGCCGAATTTTGCGCGGAGTTTTTCCGTTAAATCTTTTAACGCTTCGTTTTGATCTCCTCTTGACGCTTGATTAAATTCATCAATATAGTCGCCTATTATATCGGCGCTGGCGTCATTTACACGCTTTTTTAAATCATTGTCTACAAGTATCGCGTCACGCTGTTCATAAATAAATTTACGCTGTTGGTTTAACACATCGTCGTAATCCAAAAGATGTTTGCGGATTTCAAAATTGCGCTCCTCTACCTTCTTCTGGGCGTTCTCTATGCTTTTGTTTAACATAGGATGATAAATAGCGTCTCCGCCCGTCATCCCTATTCTTGACATAATATTCTTCATACGCTCTCCGCCGAACAAGCGCATAAGTTCATCGTCCATGGAAATAAAGAATTTGCTCTTTCCGGGATCGCCCTGCCGCCCCGAACGTCCTCGAAGCTGGTTATCAATACGGCGGCTTTCATGGCGTTCCGTTCCTATTACATAAAGTCCGCCTAGGGATTTTACTTCTTCATAATCGCTTTTCCATTTTTCAAGTTCTTCTTTATAAATAGCCGCATACTGCTCTTGCGCGGCGTTAGTTCCCGCCCGTCTTCTAGCCCTATGTTCCGCGTTTCCGCCGAGTTTGATGTCCGTTCCGCGCCCTGCCATGTTGGTCGCTATTGTAACAGAGCCTTTCGCTCCGGCTTCCGAAATAATAAGCGCTTCCCTTGCGTGGTTTTTTGCGTTTAACACCTCGTGCCGCACTCCCCTGCGCGTAAGCAAAGAGGAAATTTTCTCGGATTTTTCGATAGATACAGTCCCTACAAGCATGGGCTGTCCCCGCTTGTTCGCTTCGGCGATTTCGTCGCACAATGCCTTGAATTTATCGGCTTCATCAAGATATATCACATCGTCTTCATCGTTACGGGCGACAGGCTTGTTTGTGGGAACAACTACAACTGAAAGTTTGTAAATTTTTTCAAACTCGACGGCTTCGGTATCCGCCGTTCCCGTCATGCCTGAGATTTTTTTGTATAATCTGAAATAATTCTGAAAAGTAATTGTCGCTAGAGTCCTGTTGCGCTGGGCGATTTTAATCCGTTCTTTGGCTTCTATCGCCTGATGAAGTCCGTCGGAATAACGTCTGCCGTGCAGAATACGTCCCGTGAATTCATCTACAATTTGAACTTCGCCGTCTTGCACGACATAATCAACATCGATATGAAAAAGTTTGTGCGCTTTTAAACTTTGAGTAAAATAATGAATGTACTCGAAATTTTCTTCGTCTACTATCGCTCCCTGAATAAGGTTGCGTTTTTTCAGCAGTTCCTCGATAGTCGCCTGCCCTTCATTGGTAAAAGAAATACTTTTATTTTTTTCGTTTATTTTATAATCGCCTTTTATTATTTCGCCCTGCGCTTCGTCGGGGTATTCGCCGTTTTCTTTTTTTTCCGCTTCTTTAAGAGCGCCTATCATTTTATCAACTTCGGCAAACTTAAAAGTGTCATCTTCCGCCGCTCCCGAAATTATCAAAGGTGTACGGGCTTCGTCAATTAAAATCGAGTCTATTTCATCGACTATACAATAATTATGCCCGCGCTGAACTCGGCTTTCCATATCACGCTGCATATTGTCACGCAAATAATCAAAACCAAGCTCATTGTTTGTGGCGTATGTTACATCACGGCTGTAATTTTCTTTACGCTGCTCGTTATCCATATTGGAAAGAATTGTGCCGACGGTTATGCCAAGATAACTGAAAATCGGTTTCATCCATTCCGAGTCGCGTTCAGCAAGATAATCGTTTACGGTAACAACATGAATGCCTTTGCCGGGAATGGCGTTAAGGTAGGCGGCGGCGACAACCATCAATGTTTTGCCCTCGCCTGTTTTTAACTCGGCTATTTTTCCCGTATGCAGAACAATGGAGCCGAGTATCTGCGTATCGTAAGCCCTCTCGCCCAAAGCCCGCAGTCCCGCTTCTCTTGCCAGAGCAAAAGCTTCGGGTAAAAGATCGTCCAAAGTTTCGCCGTTCTTATAACGCTCTCGGAAAAGGGCGGTTTGACGCGGAAAATCCTCGGCAAGAAGCGCCTTCGCCCAACTATCCTTATCATTTACTTTTTGAAGTATAGGCATAAGAGCTTTTAAGTCCCGTTCATTCTGCGAACCAAAAAGCGCCTTAATGAATTTATCAAACATAGGGACAGTTTATCGGAAAAACGAAGACTTGACTAGATGTTTCTTTAATATGATACTAAAGCAAGAGAACAGCCTATGCCAATATTAAAAATATCACATTTGCATAAACGTTTTAACTTGGAAGCCGGCTTCTTTGCCCGCTACGGGCGTTTTGTGAACGCCGTAAATGACATTTCGTTTTATATTGATAAAAATGAGTCTTACGGACTTGTCGGCGAATCGGGGTGCGGAAAAACCACCACGGCGAGAATGTTGGTGCGTATGTACGAAGCGGATTCGGGGGAGATTTTACACTACAACGAGGACAAGCCCGACGCAATAGCCAATCTGAAAAAAGAGACGTTACAGCAATACCGCGAGAAAGTCCGCTATGTTTTCCAAGACCCGGCAAGATCGCTTAACCCTAGAATGAGCGTATACGAGGTTTTAGTTTCGGGGTGCAGACGTCCGCTGAAAAAGAGGGGCGTCGGCGAGAAGGAACTTCGGGAAAAAGCAGCCGCCATTTTGGAAGAGGTGGGGCTTCAAGCCGCCGACCTTGAAAAAAGACCGTCGGAGTTTTCGGGCGGACAAAGGCAGAGGATTTCTATCGCTCGGGCGCTTTTAATGGAGCCTGAGGTTTTGATATGCGATGAAGTTGTCTCCGCCCTTGACGTGTCAATTCAGGGGCAAATTCTCAATTTGTTACTCGACATCAGAAAAAAAAGAAATATCTCCTTTTTATTTATAGCCCACGATTTAAAAGTGGCGTGTTATTTCTGCGACCGCATCGGCGTTATGTACAAAGGCGAGTTAATGGAAGAAGCTCCTGCGGCGAATTTGTACCGCGAGGCGCTTAACCCGTATACAAAACTTTTATTTTCTTCCGCCGCCGGAAATGCAGGGTCCGCCGAAACAGACGGCGCAAAAGAACAGGAAAAAATTTCCGCTGCGGCGCTGATTAGCGGTGCGTCTTGTTCTTTCGCTCCCAGATGTCCTATGGCAAGCGAGCGGTGTTTTAAGGAACACCCCGAATTGACGCAGGTAAGCGAAGGGCACTCGATACGTTGTTTTAATTATAAATAGAGTTGAGAAAAATGAAGCGAAAAAAACAAATAGCATTACTGTTGATTATGATTTGGGTTCCGAAGATGACGAAATAAAAACCATTCATGTATTTGTAGCCCTTTGCGATAACAAATATCAGGGCATTACACGTGTGTCGGCGGCGCTCGGCAACGGACAAAACCCTAACACAAATCTTTATTGGGGCGCTCGTTACGGTATTCGCACATATTTTAAGAAAAGCGATGATTGGATACTGCTCACAGCGCAGAAAAAGAAAGGCGCTCTTTTGGAAAGCGCAAATGTAAATCCGCTTGTTTGGACAACCAATTTAATGGCTCCCGAAGCCTATACCCTGCACGACGCTCTGGCAGGATTTATCAACGGGGAAACCAACGAAGAAATTCGTGAAAGAGCGGCGACAGCGTACGCTAAATATCAAAAATGCAGTGTAAACGCCGCAAAAGGGCTGTTGGTAACAGGCTGGTAAAAATTTACCATTGGCTTAAATTATATTTCATCTCTTTTACTACCTCTTGGGTCTTAAATTCAATATAAAAACCGGCAGTTTCTTTATGATTTTTTCCTCAATGTTTTTTCTGTTTTTCTGGAAAAATACTCCTGATACAATTAATAATACTCCGAATATTGTCAAAGCAAAAGGAAAGAACGACGAGTCTTTAAAGAACTGCCATGATAATCTGCTTAAAAATTCTATCAGCCCGATTGTTCCGAATACTATAAATACATTTCTGTTGATGAATAACGCAAATAATATAAGAAGAATATTAGCGACGCCGAGTCTTATAAGTTTATATATATTTATGTTATAAAAAATCGACAAACCTGTTGAGAGGATTATTAATCCGAAAAGATACAGCCAAAATGAATAATCTTTTTTGAATTTTATATCGGCGTAATAACCTATAGC
>Ga0268262_10000660_pt1 | contig 44612 bp, 43 predicted proteins | sample TergutNc150P3_FD_190354 | JGI IMG/M metagenome (GOLD analysis project Ga0268262, IMG submission 190354) | Nasutitermes corniger P3 segment gut microbial community from laboratory colony in Florida, USA - Nc150 P3 (SPAdes) (version 2) | ecosystem: Host-associated > Arthropoda: Insects >...
AGCACTTGAGTTTTTTGTTTCCCTGCCGTTTTGGAAAGCATTCTTCACATCGCTTGGGTTTGAGGTGGTGGTTTCTAGGCAGAGCGACTACAACTTATTTGAAGAAGGCTTGCGCTCCGTCCCTAGCGACACTATATGCTTCCCCGCAAAACTGATGCACGGCCACGTTGCGGATTTGGTAAAAAAGAAGGTGGATAGAATATTCATGCCCGTTATGATGGCTATCCCAACCGACCACAAAAAATTCAACGCGACAGCGGTCTGCCCCGTTGTGCAAGGTACCCCCGCAGTGGTCAGGAATATAGACGACCCAGAGAAAAAACACGGCATTCCCGTTGACCAGCCAAACTTCTATTGGTACAATGAGGATTTGCGCCGCAGCCAGTGCGTGGATTGGTTCAGCAAAAAATGGCACGTCCCCAAAAAGGTTGTTGACTCTGCCGTAAGCGAGGGCGAGATTGCCCTGCAAAAATTCAGGGATACCGTGCAAAATGAAGGGCAAAAAGTTTTAAACGATGCAAGAGCAAAAGGCGAATTTGTGGTTGTGGTAGCAGGCAGGCCTTATCATTTAGACCCACTGGTGAACCACTTGGTGGCAAACCATTTTACCCAGATGGGAATACCTGTTCTGCCACTGGAGGCTCTGCCAGAAGCCTTTGACCAAGACATCCCCTCACATACCAGAATGGAAGCCCTAAATTCCTTTCACATGAGAATGTTGGGCGCAACGCTTTTGGCAACAAAAGACCCAAGCATAGAGCTTGTGCAGATAGTGAGCTTTGGCTGCGGGCACGACGCAATTCTCTCCGATGAGATGATGCGGATTTTGCACGAGCGCTCAAACAAAGAATTGCTTATGCTGAAATTGGACGAAGGCGATGTCCGAGGGCCACTCAGCATTCGCATCAAAAGTTTTATTGAAACGGTTAAGGTACGGCGTAATGCGGAAAACGCAAAAATGCAGATTATAAGCAATAACGCATTCCCGCCACTTTTTCCCGCGCCATACACAAAGCAGGACAAAAAGAAACGCACAGTGCTAATTCCAAATTTAAGCCCAGCGTTCAGTTTTTTGTGCGCAAAGGTAATGGAGCGGCAGGGTTTTAAAACGGAACTTTTACCGTTGGCGAGCAAAAGAGCTTTTGAACTCGGCAAAAAATTTGTGCATAACGATATTTGCTTCCCCGCTCAAGTGAATATAGGCGAAGGTTTGCTTTGGCTTGAACAGCATCCAGAACATAGCCAAGATGAAGTGTGCATGGGCTTGGCAAAAAACTGCGAAAACTGCCGAGCTGGCCAGTATGCCGTTATGTGCCGCAAAGCTTTGGACGAAGCCGGTTACCCCGGAGTGTCTATTTTAACAACAGGCTCGGACACTAAAAATATGCACCCTGGTTTTAAGGCCGGAGTGGACTTTCGCGTGCACATGCTTTGGGGTATGGCTATGATGGACGGCATAGAGATAATGTTCAGAGCCACACGCCCTTACGAAAAAAATCACGGCGAATCTTTAAGGGTGTATAATTATTGGATTAAAGAGGTAATGCAAGAAACTGCTGGCAATATTCGCGGAGCGCTCAAAAAATTTGAGCAAGCTGTTGAGGCATTCAACAACATAGAAGCCGATATATCTGTTCGCAGACCGAGAGTTGCCGTGCTTGGCGAAATTTTGATGAAGTACCATCCGAGCGCAAACGGTTTTGTTGAGGAGTACCTATTTGAACACGGAATGGAAGTTATACAGCCCGGTATGCTGGACTTTTTCAGAGTTGGCGAACTTGTGAGAATGGAAAAGGTTAGGCGTGGGTTGATAACGCACCCCTTTGTGAACTGGCTGATAGGCGGAGTTTCTTCAAAGCTATATGCCAAAGCCGGGAGCGATGTTGAAAAGAGGATAAAGAAATTCAAATTTTACGAGCATCATGCAAATTGCTATGAAATGTCTGATATAATAGAGAAAACTGGAATGTTGGACAAAACCTATATAACGGGTGAAGGCTGGCTTATACCAGGAGAGGTTCTGTCTTTGGCGGAGCACGGGGTTAATAGCTTTATTATACTTCAACCTTTTGCCTGCCTTGCAAACCATATTTCGGGGCGCGGTTTGACAAAAGCGATGAAAGCGAAATTCCCGCACATTCAGGTTTTGAGTTTGGATTATGACCCTGACACAAGTTTTGCCAACATAGAGAACCGTCTGCAAATGTTGATAATAAACGCAAAGGAGTTGGAGAGTTTATGCGCTGTTTAATTTTAGCTATGGCTGCTTTTTTGATTATGCTCACCTCTTGCGCGAGCAATCCCTCGCAAACAGGGCAGCAAACCCAACCACCCGCTGCAAAAGATACCGTTTACAGCAGAATTGCAGATACCCTTAAAATAACCGATAGCGTTTTTATAAAGGAAGCTATATCATTCAGAGCTTTGCAGAGAAGCATAGATTCTTTAATCGCGGGCAGAAAAACGGAAAATGCAATAGAACTGCTGAAAATACAGGTTCAATACCACAACAATTTGGATCAGTTGGGGTTCCGTACCTTGCAGCTTGCAAACTTGCTATATCAAACGGGGCGTAGCGCAGAGGCGGTTGCCGTTTTAGAAGGTTTTGCCGTATATAAACCCACCATAAACTCCTGGATAGACAGCGCAAACACATTGCACAATAAAATTATCATGTTAAACAAAAGCAATAAAAGTCAAATAGAACCGCCTAAGCTGGAAGTGATAAATTCTTTGACCTCGCAAATTCGCAACTTGAAAAGCACAAACGCAAATCCTGTTTTAATAATTGACTTGGCAGATAGCCTTCGCTCCATTGCCCCCGGTGATTCCATTTTAGCTTGGTTAGACAAACAAGTTCCATCTCAATATGAAAGAGCAGATTCTTTTTGCGAAGAGCAGAGAAAGGTTGCCTCAGAAAAATTTGCCGCATCTCGCAAAAACAAGGCAAAGGCCAAAGCCTTGTTGACCGAGGCTATTGAAACCTTGGATAAATGCCTTGCAAGAACACCGTCTGCCGGAATGAAGGATAAGGTTACGCAGAACAAGGAAATTCTAGTCAAGGAATTGAAGGCTGGAAACTGAAATGACCAAATGGCTGATTATAATAGCAAGCATAGGGATATTCTCAATCGCCTGTGCGCCGCTTAGGCCGCTAGGCCCTGATATGAATCTTTCAGCTAGAACTGCTGCAGCCCAAAAATGGATAGACTCACGAAATATAACCGGAATATCCGAATGGGACAACGTTCTTTTGCCGTGGCTTGGCACTCCGTACAAATATGGCGGAAATACCAAACGTGGCACCGATTGCAGCGGTTTTGTTTCCAGCGTATATATGGAAAAAGAAAACATGTCTGTACCTAGAACAACCAAAGATGGATTTAAGATGGGAAAATCCATTGATAGGGGCAATTTAGTTGTTGGAGATTTGGTATTCTTCAGCAAACAGGGAAATGGGAACAATGTCAATCACGTTGGAATTTATGTCGGTGATGGAAACTTTATGCACGCGAGCACATCTCTTGGTGTCACAATAACCCCGCTTGACGACAGTCACTGGAAAACATTATATCTCGGAGCTAGGAGATATTTGTGAACGGTTCAAAAAAATTTATTTTACAGATTTTATGCCCTGACCAAAGCGGACTGATAGCTGCATTCACCCAAGGCATTGCGCTCACCGGCGCAAACATTTTGGACTTAACCCAGCACACAGCAAAGGATATAGATACATTTTTTTTGCGTGCCCTTATTGAATGTGAAAACGATGCGATTCCAAAGATAAAAGAGCATTTTTCCAAAATGGAAAAGGAAAAAAATATGGAATGGCATCTGCACGATGCCGAGCATAAAACCAAACTAGCATTATTTGGCTCAACCACCGACCATTGTTTTTACGAACTTTTGCTCTCCCACAGGGACGGGGCTTTGCCTTGCCAGTGGACTTGCGTAATTTCAAACCATACCGTTTTGGAACCTTTGGCAAGGACTTTTAATTTGCCTTTCTTTTTGGTACCTAGCAACACTTCAAAGGCCGAGCAAGATAGCAAATTCAATGATATTTTGCACGCTTCGCAAACAGAGGGAATAGTGCTTGCGCGCTATATGCAAATTTTGAGCAAGGAATTCACAGAGGCTTGGAAGTACAAAATTATAAACATCCATCACGGCTTTTTGCCCGCGTTCAAGGGAGCAAAACCGTATCACCAAGCGTGGGCAAAGGGAGTTAAGATAATCGGCGCAACAGCGCACTTTGCCACAGCAGACCTAGACCAAGGTCCAATAATCTGGCAGAGCGTTCAACAGGTTGCAGACACCGGGAGCATTGAGCAGTTTATTCAAATAGGCAAGGACGTTGAAAAACGCACTTTGCTTTACGCCCTAAAACTTTGGCTTGAGCACAGGGTATTTTTGCACAAAGACAGAACTTTTATTTTGTGATTTTATATCTCTATAATAGCCACTTATTAAATCTGAATTTCGCTGTGGCGTTCCCCCCGTTAGCCCTGCGGGCGAAAAAAACGGGGGGAGGAATGGAGATTTTCGTCAGAAGATCTCCATTCAAGGGGGGGTTCTATACCTCTAAATCCCCGCTCCAGATAGTTTTTAAATCCGTTTCCGTTCTAAAAAGCAAAGAGCCGTCATCTTTAATAGCTTCTATTACCCCTTCCAAAACCGAATTGCCCTCCACGAGCCTTGCCCTGTGCCCCGCAAAACAACCCATCTTTCGCCAATCCTCTATGAAAGGCAGCAAACCTTCTTTGCACAAAATATCAAAATTAGCCTTGAATTTTTGCAGAAATTCCTGCAAAAAAACTCCCCTATCCCAAACTTTGCCGGTTTCTATGAACATGCTGGTAGCTAGGCGATCCAACCCCGCAAAATCGGATTTTTCTGTATTTACATTTATGCCAACTCCGATGGATATACTTGTGCCGAGCAGCTCCGAGATTATCCCGCAGATTTTGCATTTATTCACCAAAATATCATTTGGCCATTTGACATTTGCGTCTATGCCCTTTTCGCCCAGCATTTTAGCTATGGTTATGGCTGCAATTTGCGTTGTTGGGGCGTAAAATTCCGGTTTTAAATCATTCGCTGGCAAAATAACATTAAAGCAGAGGTTTTTCCCTTTTGGGGCAACCCATGCCCTGCCGTGCCGCCCGCGCCCACCCGTTTGGTATTCCGCGGTTACAACCGCCCACTCTTGCATAGTTGCAACGTTTTCTCTCATATATTTATGAGTGCTTTCGCACTCGCCTAGGGAAATTATTTGCGGAATTTGGAACACTTGGGTAAACATAGATAAAAATTTTTCTATATTTTTCTGCGGTATGACCTGTGGTCGCAGGATCAACTTTAATCCCTTAATATGGAGAAACGGCAATGAAAAACAAATTCACCACACTAGCACTGGCAACCCTCACGTTTGCCCTGATTTTCACCTTTTCCTGCTCTGATGATAAAAACGAGCCACTACCGGTAAATACAACTGTGAGAAAGGAAAAAATAAGCGGTGTTTCTCAGAAAGGCCCTTTTGTTCAAGACTCTAAAGTTACGCTCTACGAACTGACGCCATCTTTGAAAGAAACAAATAAGTTCTTTTCCGGCACTACGGATGATAATGGGAATTTTGAAATAGAAGTAAACGACCTTTTAGTTTCGTCTTATGTTCTTTTGAAAGTGATAGGCAAATATAAAAACGAAGTTGACGACGGCAATGAATCCTCTGCACCCATAACCCTAAGAGCAATAGCAGATGTGAGAAATAAAAACATTGTGAATATAAATCCGTTGACCAACTATGAAGTAGATAGAATTCTTGAGTTGGTTAGTCTGGGTATAGCTTTTGATGTTGCAAAGGCAGCGGCACAGAAAGAAGCGTTGAACAAGTTTGGCATAAAAGAAAGTTCTAAAAACAGCGAAGATTTAGACCTCAGTTATAACGAGCTGTTTATAATTTCTACCATTTTGGGTATTTACGGTCAAAGCACAGCCGAACTTATAGACTTGCTAGTAGAAGCAGGAAAAATTAATAGCAAAGTGGAAAACTCCACTCTTACCACCAACGATGTAGAGAGCTTGTTTAATAAAGCAAAGGCATTTATGCAGAGTTTGTATCCATCTGTCAACTTTGTTACTTTTGATTATTTAGAAGGCATACTGGATAAAGTAAAATATGGCGGCATACCATATACAACTGTCGACTGGCCCGGCGGAGGTTGCGATATGATGCTTTATTGCATGGAAACTAAAGGTTTAAAAGGGGAAGATGTATGCAACATTACGAACTCGCAACTCTCTTTAGGCACTCCCTTATATTCTTGCCCAAAACCAGACAATGCCCGCTATTGTTTTCAAGGAGCAGCTTGTCATATGATAGGTTGTTTTTCGTCTAGTCAGTGTGTATCTAGTGGCGGCAACCCTAATTATAGCAGAGCTGCTTGCTACGCTGATCCTAGAGTTGGAATGATTTCTAGTTGCGAGTTACGTGAGTAAGCAATCCATAAATTGAGCCGCATTCTCCAATGCGGTTTCTTTTGGGCGAACCAAATCGTCTCTTGATGTGTTCGCCACTTTTATCTCTATGAAGGTCAAGCCTTTGAGGTTTTTAAATTTCTCAATTAGGCTGCTGAATTCACTTGCTGTTTTTATTTCAAAAACGCTTGGATAACCGCAAACCCTTGCGGCTTCTGCGTATTTGAATTCCGGCGCGGCAGTTGGCATTCCGCCAACGGATTCGTGAGCCTCGTTGTTCAAGCAGATATGAATAAGGTTTTGAGTGTTTTGTTTGCCTATAAAAGCCATGTTGCCCAAGTGCATCAAAGCCGCGCCATCGCCGTCCATGCAAATCACCCTTTTGCTCGGAGATTTTTTTGCTATGCCAAAAGCTATCATAGAAGCGTGCCCCATGCCACCCACCGTTAAAAAACATTGCTTATGATTGTTCAGCACAAGGTCGCTCTGTTCGTAAACCTCTCTTGATATTTTGCCAGTTGTGGACACAATCAAATCGTTGCTATCTGTTTTTTTTATCAGCTCGGAAATAACATGTTCGCGATTTAACTCACTGCCATTTGAATAATCGGCATTAACCCTTTTATCAAAAGTGTCTTTTTTTATTATCAACGCAAATTGCTTTTTGTTTTCCAAGGCATTTTTTATTTTGCCAAAAACGCCATTTAATTCGGTTTCGCTCGTATTTTTATCTATCACCTCGTATTCTATTTCCAAGCAGCCAAAAATTTTTTCGGTTATTCGCCCCATAAATTTATGCTGCGGCTCATCTTTTGTGCCGGGCGCGCCGCGATAGCCCACTATAAAAAATATGGGAATGCTATAGACCTCGGCGTTTGCAATTGAAGTCACTGGATTTACGGTGTTGCCTATGCCGCTGTTCTGCATATAGATGCAAGCGGGCTTTCCCGTTGAGAGATAAGTGCCTGCGGCAATGCCAACCGCAGAACCTTCGTTGGGTACGGTGTAGTGAACAAGGCCGGTTTGCTCGGAGTTTATGTAATCGCAAAATTCTTTGAGAGTGGAGTCCGGGACTCCTGTCAAAACTTCAATTCCCAACTGCTTTATGTGCTGCGTTAAAAGCTCTGCTTTCATTTTGACTACTCCTAGTATTTAATAGGCACAGCTACATTGCAATGCTCCAATGCTTCTTTAAATACCGCAAAAAAATTCTCAATATCAGGGACATCAATAGCCCCAAAAGAACAAAGCCTAAAAGTTTCCAAGCTGGAAATCTTGCCAGGGTAAATGGTGAAGCCCCGCTCATAGCAATAATCGTGGACTTTTTCAAAATCCCAATTTTTGTCATTAGGGTATATTGCAGATGCTACCAAGCCCGCTTGCAATTCCTTTTTTATAAATTCTTTAAAACCGAGTTGTTTAAGCCCTTTGTGGATAGCCTCGTTTACCCGCGCGTGCCTTTGATATTTTTGTGCCTCGCCTTCCTTGAAAAATTCCTCTATGGCTTGCTTCGCGGCGTAAATGGTTTGCACAGGCGGGGTGAATTGCATTTGCCTATAGCGAACAAAATATTCATATTGCAGATATAAATTGCAATAATAAGAACGCTTGGGATAATTCTTGGATTCCTCAATCAATTTAGTTTTGCCCACCACATAAGACAGCCCCGTCATGCCCATTATGCCTTTTTGCGCAGAAGCCATGCAAAAATCTATGCAGTCTTTTTCCACATCTATTGGGAGCATGGCGTAGGTTGAGGTGGTGTCCACAGTGAATATGCAGTTATATCTGTGCGAGAGTTCGCCTATTTCGCGTATGGGGTTTAGCAAGCCCGTTCCCGTTTCGTTGTGAGTTGTGTAAACAAGGTAAATATCGGAATTGTTTTTTAGCGTTTCCTCTACAGCGGCTAAATTTGGTCTCTCATCAACAGGCACTTTCATCTCTATATGCGGCAGGTTGTAGCACTTGCATATTTCCACAGCCCTTGTGCTATATGCCCCATTGTTTATCACGAGTATCTTTTTATTTGCTGGCAAAAGTGAATTGAGGCAAACGTCCATATTTATAGTTCCCGAACCGCAAAAGAGAACCGCAGTGTATTCATCGCTGCCATGAACAATGCGAACCAAATCCTTTTGGAGCTGTTCCAAAATATCCGCAAATTCCTTTTCCCTTGGGCAAATATCCGGCACAATCTGCGCCATCTTCACCGTATCCGTTGTGGTAGCGGGTCCTGGGTTTAGCAGTATGTTTCTTTTAACAGCCATCTGCGTTTAAAATGGAAGCCAAATCGCAAGAGCGAGCAAAGCCAAAGCCGACATTCCAACGGTTGCATTCAGCAAATACGAGATTTTATTGAATTTTTTATTCATGGAATCTGAGTAACTCCATATAGAATAAATTATGCGGATATAATATGTTGCGGATACTATTGCCAAAATAAATGCCGCTATAGCTATGCCCCAAACAGCCGGAGTTTCAAAAGAAGCCCTGACGAGGTTTGCAAAAATCCTAAACTTGGCCAAAAAACCCGCCGCAACAGGCAAACCCGCAAGCGAAGCCAAACATACGCTTATGCAAGCACCCAAAAACGGCTTTCTGCGAGCGGTTGCGCGCAAACATTCCAAATCATCGTAATCGGAGACGAGCGCGGAAATACCGGCCAATGCCCCTATTGAACCTATGGCATAAGTGAGCACAAAATAAAAAGCTGAATTTAAATCCAGTTCCTGAGATTTTGCAAAATAAGGGTAGCAAAAACCGAGCAAAATAAAGCCCGCATTTGCAACCGCGCTAAACGCCAAAATTCGCCTTGCAGAAATTTGAGCCAAGCCTGTGACAGCTCCCACAGCAACAGAAGCTATGCCAAGGCATAAAAACAAATTGGCTTCGCGGGCAATAACCACAGGCGCGGAACTGTTGAATAAACCGAGCCACACACACCCCAAAGCCGAAAAAGCACCGATTTTAACAACCGCCGCCATATAACCTGTAACCGCAGCGAGCGCGCCCGTATAGGCGTCCGCAACCCAAAAATGCAACGGGAAAGCACCGACTTTAAACAGCAACCCAAGGGAGAGCATAAAAATCCCAGCTTGGTAAATGGTCTCGCGCCCTGCCAAAACATCACTCTTTATTAAAGTGCTGCCAGTTGCTCCATAGAACATGGCTACGCCGTATAAAAACACAGCGCTCAAAGCCGCCCCGCTGATGAAGTATTTAAACGCCGCCTCATTGCTCTCTTTTGAGCGGCGATTCATAGCGATAAGCGCGTAAATTGGGAAAGAGGCCAGCTCCATTCCCAAAAACAGAGGGAGCAAATCCGCAGATAGCACCATGAGCATAATGCCCGCGGTAGAGAGCATAAGGAGCGGATAAGCCTCGCCACATTCGGTATTGCTGCTTCTCAATGTGTTCTGCAAAGCAGCAGTGCCAATAGCTGCGCACAACGCTGTTGCATAGAGGAAAATTTCCTTAACGTGGTTTATGGAAAATAAATTCCACGAGTCGCCAAAATCGCCTGAAATAATCTTAGTGAAATAAGCTGCGAGAATTAAAAAAAACAAATTTATCAATGGCAAAGCCTTATGCCTTTTGCCTGGGTTTAAAAACGATTCCGCAACTAAAGAAAATATCGCGCCTAAAGAAACAAGAACTATCGGTAAAAGAATTTTTAAATCATAGAAGAGGGAAGTTTCAATGTTCATCTTGTTCCTCCAAGTGGTATATTGTCAAGCTATCTCCTGCTAAACCATCATCTTCAATCAAGCTATCTTTTGCCAAACTGTCAACAAGTAACGCTTCTTCCAAAATCTGCTCGTATTCAGGCAATTCAATTACGCCTTCCTCTGCTTGCTCTTTAAATGAATTTAAAATAGGAGCCGGATGCAATCCAAAATAGAATATCAGGAATATAATGGGAATGGCTGCCGTCCCTTCAAATTGCGAAAGATATATATTGTCGCTTCTAGTATTATTTGAAACTGGACCAAACAGGGTGTGCTTAATCAGCCTAAGCATGTATGCAGCGGATAGTATAATTCCAACTCCGCCAACAATGGCAAAGATAAATCCTGAATTGAACAAACCGCGCAAAATCAAAAACTCTCCCACAAAACCCACAGTGCTGGGAATGGCAATTGCAGCAATGCCAAGAGCACCAAAAATCGCAGCATAAATTGGGTTTGTAGAGGCAAATGCGCCGTAGCGTTTTATGTTTGTGCTGCCAGTCCATTTTTCAGCGATGCCGCCAAAAAAGAAAAGCCCGCCAGCCGTTAAACCGTGCCCCACAAGCATAACGGCAATGCCAGCATTAACGGTTTTATCTATGCAAAACAAGCCAGCAACCGCAAGGCTTAAATGAGACATAGAGCTAAACGCCAAAAGCTTTTTTATATTCGTCTGCCTTAATGCAAGAGCAGCCCCATATAGCATTGAGAAAAGCGCAAGGGATATTAAACACGAGCCATATTCGGTATTTTGAAAAAGCCCGTCAAACAACGGAATTACCCATATAGCAAAACCAAAAACTCCAACCTTTGCCATTGCGCCGGAGAGAATTGCAGAAAGCGGATAAGGCGCTTCCGAATAAGTTATGCCCTGCCAGCTGTGAAAGGGAAACACCGGGGTTTTTACGGCAAATGCTATTGAAAACGCTATGAGCAAGGGTATTTGAACCGAGAATGGCAAAGTCTCTATAGTTTTCATCAAAGAGTTGATGTTATCGCTGCCAGTTTTTACCATCAAATACCAAACGCCAAAAAGCAAGGGAACAGAACCAGCCAAAGTGTAGATGGAAAATACTATAACAGCCTTCCTCCTCTTTAAGCCACCGTGCAAGGAAATCAAAATAGCCGCAGGCAAAATCATAGCTTCAAAGAAAAACAGGAATTGAACAATGTTATATGCAGATAGGAACGCCCCTATTATAGTGCCTTCCAAAGCCAGCAAACCTATTGCAAATTTATTTATCCCCAAACTCAGAGCATCCCTAGAATAGACAAAAGCCAAAAAAGACAGCAGCGTGGTTAGCCAAACCATCCACAGCGAAAGCCCGTAGCCATATAGCGAAAATTCAATATCTATCCCTAAAATGGAAAACCAAGAGTAAATATCCGTTTGCTGCCCACCTATCGCTACCAAAGCAGTTGCCAAAATAAAAGGAATTGCAAAGCACAGAAGTCCCATGCGAAAAGCGGAATTATCCTTAGACGATGAAGCGAGCATCAAGAAGACAAATACAAAGGGCAAAATAAGTAAAAGCGATACCAACATAAATTCTACCTAACGAAAAACACCAGCCAATAAATCAAAATAACAGAACTGATAACCGAAAGAGCTAGCTGCACACGCAATTTATTCGCCTGCATAAAACGCAAACCTTCGGCGCATATATAAGGTATAATGCTGAAGACATACATTGTTGTCCTCAAAAATTGATTGACCAAATCTAAAAAGAATACGGCTATGCGCAATGGCAAAACTCCGCAAACATAGTGCAGAGCGTCAAAGGAAAAAGTCCAAATTCTTGCAAAACCAACCAGCTGATTGTGCCCCGGATATTTAGGAATTCTTTTTCTGAAATAAAAGCCGGCAAACACAAGACCTGCTATAGCCGCTGTAGAGCTTATGGTAGCGAGGGATATATTCAAGTGGCTTTCTTCGGTCAACGGCACATAGCCAGCAAAAATGCAGCCAACCGCCAAAATCCACATCGGGGCTTGCATAACAATGGGCGACTCGTGAAGATGCTCCGCGATGTGTTTATCTCCCCTGAACTTGCCCAAGAACACCAGCACCATCAAACGGGTCATGTAAATGGCGGTAAGCAAAGCGGTGAGAAGAGCTACATAATAAATTGGCGTACCAAAAACACTTTCCAAAATCAAATCCTTGCTCCAAAAGCAAGCCAGCCCCGGCAAACCTATTAGGCTTGCCCACGCCAAAAGCATAATCAAAAATGTTGAAGGCAGCTTAAGGGCAAGGCCGCCCATTTTGCGAATATCCTGCTCGCCGCCCATAGCGTGTATAACCGAACCAGCGCCCAAAAACAGAGCCGCCTTTGTAAACGCGTGGGTGAACACATGGAAAATTGCAACATCAAATGCGCCAACGCCGGCCGCCAAAAACATAAAACCTAGCTGAGAAATGGTGGAATACGCCAAAACCTTTTTGATATCGTGCTGAACCAAGCCAGCTACGGCAGCCCAAAAAGCTGTTGCAAGGGCTACTATAAGCACAACAACTGGAATTAGAAAATCAAAAACGAAGAGCGCATAAAGCCTTGCCATCAAATAAACGCCAGCTGTTACCATAGTAGCCGCATGTATAAGGGCAGAAACAGGAGTTGGACCAGCCATCGCATCCGGGAGCCATGTTAGCAAGGGTATTTGCGCGCTCTTTGCAGTGCAAGCAAAGAACAGAAAGAGTGCCGCTAACAGTACTAAGTCGCGGATAAAAGGCGGGGAAAGGTTTATCAATGGGATAAAACTTACAGTCACAGCTTCATTCAAATTCGTATAATTCAAAATAGATGTCCCGCCCAAAGCCAGCAGTATGAACATACCCAGCAAAAAGCCTACATCCCCAACCCTATTCACCAAAAGAGCCTTGTTTGCAGCCTTGCAGTTGAGCAAATCCTTATTCCAAAAACCTACGAGCAGGTAAGAGCAAAGCCCCACGCCTTCCCAGCCAAGGAATGTAAGGGGCAAAGAATCCGCAAGCACAAGAACTATCATGGAGAAAAGAAACAGGTTCATGTAGCACATAAAGCGGGTATAGCTGCTATCGCCCTTCATATAACCTATAGAGTAGAGAACTATCAGGGTTGTTATTCCTGTTACAAATAAAAGCATTGTTTTTGTTAGGGAATCAAATAAAAAACCAAAGGTTATCTGAAAATCCCCTATGGAAATCCAGTCCCCAAGCGTTTCTGCATAGACCCCATCTTCAGGCATACCCAAAGCAAACATCACCGTTGCCACAAAAGAGAACAGGGGGAGGGATACAGCGAGCGCGCCTATATAGGCTTCCGGAACGGGTTGCTCGCTTTTAGCTTGCGCCAGAGTTATTGCCCCAAGCAACAACGCCCCTATCAAAGGAAAAAACGGTATAATCCATAAAGGGATTTGAGAGGTCATAGACTTGGAAAATAGAAAATCAAGAACACCCCAAAGAGCAGTTCGCGCAGTCTTCGGGGCTGCACATTTGCAGCGAGCCGTAGCGGGCGGGGTTAAAGCCAATTATATCGCCGCCTTCGCCAAATACAAGCGAATTGACATCGGCACTTACGCCAACAGCGTCCGGGTCAAAGGCTTTGACCTTGCCTGTTGGAGTTTTTATAAGAGTTGGGGCAGCAGGTTCCAGCGACTCCAGTTTTCCCGACTCGTAGAGGGAAAAGCCGTTCCTTGTTGGAATGTCGCCAAACTCTGTTTTTATGGAGATTGTTTCCCCAGGGAACAACGTGACACTGCGGATATTGCCGTTTTGGTAAAAAGCAACCCCGCTGATTATCGCGGTAAAAGATGTAAAGGGCAGGTCAAAGGATAGCGGAATGGCAAGGGCTTTTTCGTCTTTTTCGCTCCACATGCCGCTGATTTGGCCGTCTAGCGGAAAGAAGCGTTTTAATTCTCCAGTTTCGTAAAAGGTCACAAGCTCTGCGGGAAATTCGCCGATGGGTGTTTGAATTTCTTGCACTTCGTTGAGGGCAACCGCTTTTACCATTCCGTTTTTGTAGAACTCAACGGAGTATTTATTTTTGCGGCGGTTGGTTTCTTCGTAGCAAGGGACAAGCTCGCCAGCGTGGGTTACAAGCATATTCTTTTCCGAGAGCTTAACGCCTTCCAGCTCGCCGCTTGGGTAGCATACATAGCTATCCACTCCGGCAAACACTCCGCTCGGAAGCTGAATCATATTGTTTTCTAATAAGTTGAAATTTTGCAAAGTCTCTCCCTTGTGCCTTGGCTAATATGCCCTCACCCATTTGGTTTCGTATTCAACGGTTTCGCCTACTTGCTTAAGCAACCCTATGCCGAGTTCCTTAGCTTCTTTTTCCGCGCTTTCCTCAAAAGAAAAAGCGGCCAAGCCTAAATAAATTTTGAATTTCGCGTATTCGGGGAATAAAGTCCTGAAATTGGAGACTTTTTGATTTACCATTGTTATTGGGTAACCCTTTCTAGCGGTGTATCTGATTTCTACTATGGCGGCTGCATCATCGTTTATCATCAAGATGTCAAACTGGTCTCTGACTCTTTCGCCATTTGGCATTTTTTTCAATAGCTTGATGTCTTTGTCTATGTCGTCAAAATGCACTCCTGCGAATTCCATTTTCTTTTTCAAGGAACTGTAAAAGTACTCCTCCGCAAATTCGCCATTGCTATCGCTAATGCCATTTAAATTGGTTTTTAAGTCATTGAACTTAATCCCAAGTGCTTCAAATTTCTCGGTGAGTTTGCGGTCGTTCTCGGCAAGTTTTTCATTGAGAGTGCGGTTACTCTCGGTGAGTTTGCGGTCGTTCTCTAGCCTTTCAATCCCAAGCTCTTTGAATTTCTCGGTGAGTTTGCGGTCGTTCTCGGCAAGTTTTTCATTGAGAGTGCGGTTACTCTCGGTGAGTTTGCGGTCGTTTTCGGCAAGTTTTTCATTGAGAGTGCGGTTACTCTCGGTGAGTTTGCGGTCGTTTTCGGCAAGTCTTTCGTTAAGAATGCGGTTGCCTTCCGCAATTTTCTCGTCTAAAATGCGGTGGCCTTCCGCAATTTTACGATCGGACTCGGCGAATATCGCCCAAACATCTGCTGCTGTTAGCTCTTTTTTTTCCATATAACCCCCTTTGTTTTGTCCGTTTTAGGGCGACTGGAATGTAGGTAAAAAATATTCCCTAAACTTTTGGATAATATAGAAAAAATTTTCGTGCCTGTACAAAAGCTTTGCCAAGAAAACAGGCATTGTTAGAAAATTTTTAATGTCCGTAGGACAGCCCGAAGGGCGAACCCTGACCACGAAGTGAAACTGGCAGGGTGAGTAAAACGTCAGAACCACACGCCCATCCGCTACTTACTCGCTGGCGAACATCCGCAGGATGGTTATTACAGGGGTAAATTTACCTCAAAAACAAGATATGCTCCTTCAAAAATGCAAGTTCTTGCGGGAGATTTCGCAAGGCGGCTCGGTCTTTTTTGGGCATTTCCCAGCGAATGGGCGGCAGGTTTGTTCCTTGTTTTCGTACCATTAGAATGTTTGTGAAGGTGTCTTCAATTTCGTTCACTATCTCAAACGGGAATGCAGCGGCAATATCCGCTTTGTTTGCGGCAGAAGCAGGGACAATATAATTTGCCCTAATACCCACATATTGCACATCGCTTTGCGCCATGTCAAGTTCTATTCCCCAGTCCGGTACGGAAATCTGCGTTCCTTTGGCTGTTGCCTTGGCTATATTTTTGCAACCCGTAAGCCTTGCCGCTTGGACGCTTGCGGGATTTTTGAACAGGGCTTTCTTTTCGGCAATGGGTTCATTTTTGCCGCAATTCATAACGGCTATATTATTGCTGAGCCTATATACTTCGTCTCGGTTGTGAGATACATATAAAACAGGATTTGGGAAATTTTTGAACAGAGCGGAAAGTTCTACTTCCAATTCCCAACGCAAATGGCTGTCCAGAGCGGCAAAAGGTTCGTCTAGCATTAGAATGTCCGGCGAGCCTACTAGAATGCGAGCAATGGCGCAACGTTGCTTTTCTCCGCCGGAGAGTTGGTGTGGGTATTTGTTTAAATGGGCGTGTATGTGAAATGTTTCCGCAAATTCCGCGGCTTGTTTTTCGCAATCGGCTTTATTTTTTATTCCGGTCATTATATTTTGCAGCACCGTCATATTCGGGAACAGGGCGTAATCTTGAAACAGAAAACCTGTGTTGCGTTTTTGCGGCGGCAGGTTGATTTTCTTTTCGGAATCAAATAGCACCCTTCCGTTAAGTTCAATGTGCCCGCTGTCGGGTTTTGAAATGCCAGCTATGCAGCGAAGCGTAATGCTTTTGCCGCTGCCCGATGCACCCATAAGAGCGGTTACGCCAGCCTTTGCTTCTATATTTACATTCAGAGCAAAACCGCTGAGATTTTTTTTGATATTGCAAACGAGCATCGCTATACCCTAACTCTGGGTTTGTTGAACACTTCAATCAATATCATAAACACAAACGCAATTGCAAGATTTATCATTGTCCAATAGAATGCCATATCGTTTTGGTTGATTTGCCAAAAATAAGCAACGGAGGTGGAAACGGTTGCGGTTCTGCCCGCGATATAACCGCAAACCATACTGGTTGCTCCATATTCGCCAAGCCCGCGAGCAAATGCTAAAACCGTTCCGGCAATAATCCCGTGTTTGCAGTTAGGTAAAAGTATTCTAAAAAAAATATATTTTTCGGATAGTCCAAGTGTTCGCCCTGCGTCTAGCAAATTTTGGTCAAAGCCTTCAAACGCGCCACGCGCTGTGCGATATATAAATGGAAAGGATATAATAATAACAGCTATCACCGCCGCTTGCCAACGCATAGTGATGATTATGTTGAACCATTCAAGAAGTTTTGAACCTGCCATGCTACTTGGGGACAGGCTAACTAATATAAAATAGCCAACAACGGTTGGTGGCAAAACGAGCGGGATAGCAAATATGGTATCGCATACGCTCTTGAACATTTGCGGCATACGCAAAATAGCATAAGCCGCAAAAATTCCAAGAACAAACGCAATAGAAACTGCAATTACAGTAATTCTAAGAGAATTATATAATGGAAACAAATCCACTTATTTCACTACCTCAAAACCTATCTTTTTAAACACAGCCGTGGCTTTTGGAGAACTTAGAAAATCTAAGAACGCTTTTGCCTCCTGTGAACGCGCTGATTTTTTCAGCACGGCCGCAGGGTACACAGTAGGTTTATGGCTCCCTTTTGGTGCTTGCGTCACAACTTTCACATTTTTTGCCGTTGCAGCATCGGTTAAATAAACCACGCCAGCATCAACGCTACCGCTTTCCACTTGAGACAGCACCTCTTTTACATTAGTGCCTAAAGAGGCTTTGGCGGTAATTTTATCCCAGCCGTTCAGAAATTTGAATATTTCCTCGGTGTATTGCCCAACGGGCACGCTGGAGTTCCCTATTGCAATCAGAGACACTTTGTCGCCAAGGCAGTCCTCAAAAGACTTGATGTTTTTTTTGCTGTTTTTTGGCACAATCAACACCACCTGGTTTACAAGTATATCCTTGCGCGTTGTAGAGTCTATGTAAGTCGCTGCTATTGCATCCATTTGTTTTTGCCCAGCGGACAAAAACAAATCTGCTTCGGCTCCGTTTTCTATTTGAGTTTGAAGTTTGCCGCTGGAGTCAAAATTAAACGTGAGCGTTGCTTCTGGCACAGCCACCTTGTATAAGGTAGCTATCTCGTTCAACGCTTCCGTTAAACTGGCAGCGGCAAAAACGTTCAGCGTAAACGGTTCTTTGCTTTTTTTCCCTTCGCCTGCGCCCATAGCAAAAGTTGCAAGGGCAAAGACGGCTGCAAAAAACAGCTTCACAAAATTAAAACGATTCTTTATCATATTTCCTCCTACTTAAATGGATAGTTGAATACCAACTCATAACGATTTAACTTGCCGTTATCAGTTTTACGCTCACCTGCTGGCTGACCTACTGTGCGATTATCAGCATAGCGAGTTAATATATTGGCATATTCAAAAGCTATAAAAGCGGCATCGTCCACAAAGTATCTCAAATTTGAGAATATCACCTGATTTTTAACTCGCCCATTCAAAGGTTCTCTGCTTTTCAAAATAGCTTCAACTCCGTAGCCACCCGCAAGGGCAAAACTGGCAGGGAGCTTTACATTTGCAGCACCCCAGCCACCGGTGGACTGCAAGCCAGCCCCTGTTTTATTTTTGGTAACGGTGTTAGCATTTTGATTAATGTTTCCACTGCTGTAAGAACCGAGGTTCTGCCCGTAGAAAAATTCACCGGAAAGATTGACTATGCTGATTATAGGCAAGGACAAGCTCCCAACATAAGACCAGGAAGTTGACTGTTTTTGATAAGTAAAATTAGTATCCTTGCCATCCTTTCTCGCTGCTGTGGTTGAATCGTTTGCAGCAAGTTCTCTTGAAGCATAGTGACCGCTGAAGGTTAGTTCTAAATTCTGTTTTTCGCCAGCCCAAGAAGCAGGGACTTTTCCCTTGAGAGAATATTGGAAAGCTGGATATTTTGGAGATGTATATGTAGAAGAGTCTGTTGGAGTTGTCTTATTTTTAATTACATAAGGTCCTGCATCTCTGTTATCCGTTAGGGCAGCGGCTATTTCAACCGGGCCTACGGCTTGCGCAGCGCGAATCATAGGACGCCGTGTACCCAAAGAACCCTGGCCTTGCAAAGTGCCTTGGTTAACCGATGGAGCGGTCAATGGACCAATCAAATCCGATGTTTGCCCCAACAACAGGCTCAGACCTATGTCGTTGAATTTCACCTGGCCAAAAGCCTGCCTTATGCGAAGACCGCCAACTCCATTGTTCATGCGGTCGTTGTTATTAGACCAATCAACTTCAAATCTTCCTATGACTTCCGGGCCGCCTTCTTTTGGTTCCCCTGATACATTCATACCAATTCTCGTTTGGTTCACATTGAGCAATATACGACCTTCGCCATCTTCAGCCTTTTTAGGAACAAAAATCGACCAGGCTTTGTTGTCATTTGCGCCACCTTCAATTATTGTGTTGAGCTGGAAAAATCCATATAGAGAAATTTTCATAGGAGCGGCTTTAGCTGCTGGTTTAGCGGCTGGTTCCGGTTTGGCTACAACTGGAGCGGGTTCCGGCACAACAACTGGGGCTGGGGCAACCACTGGTTCCGCAACGGGAACAACTTCTGGTGCCGCCACAGTGGGAACAACTGCCGGAGCAGCTGGCGCGTGAGCTGGAGCAACTTGTGCCAATACGGTTGTGTTTGCAGCGAGCAAAACCGCGATGGACAAGGTTGCGAGTGAATTGAGCGTTCTCATAAGAATTCTCCTTGATAGATAAAACCGCAAAAATATAGAAACAAAAAAAGGGCTTGTCAAGGGGGGGACGGGGGTTATTTTCATCGTTTACATAATACTGCTGCAAGAGGCAATGTGGCGTTTACTTAATACTGCTATGAGTGAAAAATAAAAATGATTTGAATTTACTATTTTATATATTGAGGAAAAAATGAATATTTCGCCTGAAAAAATTATTGCCTATTTTCAGCCCATTCTTTCGGCAGATTCAAAAACGGTATATTCTTACGAAATTTTGGGGCGGTATATAGATGATGATGGAGCCGTACACTCCTTAGGTCCGTTTTTTAACGATTTAAACACCACAAACGAAGAAGCATTGCAAGTGGATAGACTTGTGAGACGATATGCCTTGAAAAAATACGCCGAAGAAAAACGGAGCGAGTATTTATTTATCAATATAAGGCTCGCCTGGCTCACGCAATTCACAGACAGACCAGATTTAATGCTAACTTTAAAATGGGCAGAGGAATTTGGCATAGCTCTTAATAAACTGGTTATAGAAATTACGGAAGAAGAATTTAATGCAGGCGATGCGTACATCCGTGCTATACTTCATTACAAAGGCGTTGGCTGCCGCATAGCACTTGATGATTATGGAAAAAACGCAAGCGATATTGAGCGGCTGGCAGATATAAAGCCCGACATTATAAAAATAGATATGGACTATATCCATAACAGCGAAAAATCTTATCATTATCGCGAATATCTGCGTTCCATTGCCGATTTTGCCGAGTCGGTTGGAATAGAAGTGCTGTACGAGGGCATAGAAACACGGGAGCAGCTTGATATTTGCATGGCTTTGAAGGGAAGATTTTATCAGGGATTTTTTATTGCTCGTCCACAACCATCAATAAGCAATGCTGTTATAGACAGTGCTATTTTTTCTGAATCAATTGAAAATTTATATAAAGTTCTGCAAAATAAAATAACCAGAACAGAAACCCTGCGAAAGTCCTTAGATACTCAAGTTGAGCATTTTTTGGCAACGAATCCTTTTGATTCCAAAGAAAAAAATTACGACATATATCTTGTAAAACTCAGTCAGGAATTGTCAAATGTACGTCTGGTTTATTTATGCGACAGCCACGGCAACCAGCTTACCTCCAACATCGTATTGCATTCCACCAAAACCATACTGCGCAATAACGAGCACAAAAACAAAAATTGGATTTGGCGCGGGTATTTTTACGAAGCATTGAAATCTGTTGCCGCTGGCGAAAAAAGCTATTTATCAGATGCCTATCACGATTTTTCAACAAAAGACAAAGTTCGCACTTATTCATACTCAATTAGCAACGACATTTTTCTATTCATTGATATTGAAGAAGAATTATTTAGATGATAAGTCTGTTTTTTGGTAATTGTGTGAAATTCCTAGCTGTTGATATTGCTGTAAACGTGCTATATGCATTTGGTAAACTTCTTGACTTTCCTGAATATCTCTTGCACGGTTCAAATTCCCTCGCCAGTCACAAACGCAATAACCTTGCCGTTTTGCCGAGAATAAGCAGTCTGCACAGCAACCCGGCAGTTGTTTTTTTATATCGGTGAATATCTCGTTTTGGCACTCAGATGTATGCAACAACTGCAATTTGAGGTTCTGCGCGGCATCCTTTACCCAACGAACTATCATAGCCGAGGAACATTTCATAAACCTAGCGATTTTCCTAACGCCGATGTTGTTCAGGTAGAGATCTAAGGCACGGCATTTGTCGTGATAAGAAAATTTCCTAACTTTGTCGCTGAAAAATTGTTTGCAGGCACTACACTGGTACCTCTGCACTCCTTTGTGCATTCCATTTTTCTTAAAGCTAGTACTGCCACAATGTGTACATTCCATAAACTTCTCTTATAAAAGCCACCCACCGCTAAGAGTATATTGTAGTGGTGAGTGGCTCAATTTTGCATACAACAACAATCAATGAATAGACCACCATACTTTTTTATCGGCATAAGTAAAGTCGCAATTCATAGTTTCAATTATTGTCTCAAAATAATATTTTTCTGCTTTTTTCAATTTTAAAAAAAACTCTTTTGTTTTGGCTACAACTAAAGCCGAAACTGGCATTTCAAAAGTGGAGGGAACAGGGGCCGAGGCCGGAGCGAGTAAAGTTGCCCAAGACAACTTTGCTAAGTGGCACTTATTCATATTACTTTCCTCAAAGTAAAGTGTGCGCAATTCACATTCATGAATTACAACCATAAATGTAGAAAATAAAAAAATGTTTGTCAAGGGTGGAATTCCCTTTATTAGTGTTCACCTTATACTGCTACGAGCCTGTTTTTTGGCAGAAAACGCCCCTGCCAATGGCAGAGGCTGTTGATTTAGCTATGAAATTTCTATCTTAACTAGGAGGTTTATTATGCTAGCAATTCAAGGTGTTTACGATGGTGTGTCTATCAAACCAAAAGAAGCTATTCCTTTTGACGAGGAATATGAAGTTTTAATAACTTTTTTAAAACCAAAAGTTAAAAAAATAGCGAAAGAAAAGCAGGAAAACATTCCAAATGCAGAAACAGTTGAAGCGTTTAAATGGACCGAAAATTATATAAAATCTGGCAAAAAAAAGGGATTTAAAACAACAAAGGGATTGTATAAGTCTTGGGGATTAGATGCTTAACGTAACTCAAACGCCACAATTACATATAACTTGGAAACCAGATTTCTTATTGCTTTACAAAATTAACAAAGACGAATTGATTTTGCAAAGACTTGGCTCTCACGATGAATTGTTTATTTAATTTTTAAACAAACAAAAAAAACGCCCCCCGCTATATCCCGTCCACCCTTTTTGGACACCCCTTTAGAGGGAAGGGGGCGACTTGCGATTATAAATATACATTTATTTTGCGAAAAATGTCAAGAAAAAAATTTTTTTATTGGCGTTTACTTTATACTGCTATGAGTTTGTTTTTTTGTAAAATTTTAAAAAATATGCACAAAAACGTCAACAACTGTTTGCAAAATGCACGAGTTCGATTTTTTTTGCCATAACTTCCGTCTAATAGGTAATAAACCTTTAGATGGAGAACATTCTATGCATAATGACAATTTACCTGAACTTTTGTCCCCAAAAGTTGACGTAATATTCAAATTGCTGTTCGGCGATGAACGCAACAAGGATTTGACAATCAGCTTCATAAGTGCTGTTCTGGGCTACAAGAAAGGCGAGTTGGAAAACATTTTCTTTTATGATACCCACCTTAAAAGGGAGAGTGTGGACGATAAGCTGGGGCTTTTGGATGTGAAAGCCAAGCTGTCTAACGGGAATATCATAGACATAGAGATGCAGGCACACAGCGTTCCTGACGTAAGAGGCCGTATATCGTATTACGGCTCGCATCTTCTTACTGAGCAGCTGGGTACGGGAGACCCGTACTCCAAGCTCAAACCTGTGAAATCCATAATAGTGGCAGATTTTGATTTTGTCCCTGAATCTGAGAAATGCCACACGGTTTTTCAAACGCTGGAGAAAGACGAGCATTTCCCTTTCAATGATTTGGAGGAGATACACGTTCTTTGTTTGGAAAAATTATCTAAATTAGATAATGAGGGTTTACTTAAATGGTTAAGATTTATTAGCTCAGAGAGCAAAGAGGATTTTATGAATTTGGCAAAAAGCGATCCTGTGATTGAGAAAGCCGTAGATGTTTTGACTACGGTTAGTGCAGATGAGTATAACCGAATGCTTTACGAGGCACGGTTGAAGGAGTGGCGCGATAATCAGTCTAGGATAGAGGGAGCCAGAAAAGAAGGCATTGTAGAAACGGCTAAATCTATGCTCAAAGAGGGGCTTGATGTATTGCTCATAGAACGAATAACCAAGTTGCCTCGGAAAGAAATTTTGGCTTTAAGGTAAACAAAAAAACCGCCCCCCTTTTTTAATTGGAGGGCGGTTTGCGTATTTTGCTAATATGGGTGCTTAGTCTTGGAGGCAGCGGACTGAATATGAGTTGACCTTACCATCTGGGTCTGAACGCACATTAGACTTACTTTTCATCATGTTCCTGTCATAAGCATTGGCACCACCACCAGACGCTACTGTCCTCGTACTCCACCAAAAGCCATAGCTATCTGCTTGATAGGAGACGCCATTTTGATTGACATAGCCGCCCAGCAGAGCCGAAAATCCGTAATTGTCTGTGCCACCAACACTAGAGTCTTTCAGTTTAGTTCCAGCTGTTGAAAGTCCGCCGATATTATTTGTCAGCGTTGTCCATTCGGCATCACTTGGTATATGCCACCCTGCGGGGCAAATACCTTGATGATTCGCTGATGCATCAAATGGAGCAGAATTGTACGAAGCTTCAAGACCCATTGCCGTTGACCAATCATACAGCCTGCCATATTTTTCGCAGTTTTCGGCTTCGTTAGGATGAAGGTTATCTTTGTAACATCTGCTGCCTTCTGCCTCGAAATTCAAATTCTCCGCCATCCAAACTTGGTCACCTATGGTTACGGATTTATATACTTTGCCGTCACGTGCATCTCTGAACAAATTTGTTTCTTCCACCTTGTCATCTGCGCAAATTTTAGTTCCAACATCATAGCCTTTCCCACCGCAAAGTGGAACTGCTCACCGACACGCTTGCCGATGATGGTTTTGGGTGCGGTGCCAGGTATGTTGGGCACTACGGCGGAAGGCTCCAAAGCCTGTATATTGCTTTTGACTTTGCTCAAGTCAACATTCGCAAGACCGTTTGCCACATCAAATTTGCCCGAACCGCCCAAATCGGCGAGCAAGCTGGAAACCTCTGCCTCTGTCCTGTTGCCCTGCAAAGACACAGAAACCACAAGCAGAACGGAGTCGCTTGAATTGCCGCCAAAAAGTGCCATATCCTCGCTGTTCCTCGTCAAGCCAACCTCGCTTATGCCAAGGGCAGTGAACACCTCTCTCTGCGCGTATGTTTTTGCATAGTCAAAAGATATGCCTTGTTGGGCAAGTTTAATAACCTTGTCGGTTTCCAAATCTGTTAAAACGTTCACGTTAACATTGTCTTTGTTAGAAATGTCTGCAACAGCTTTAAGAGTTATGGCATCGCTAGTTGTTTTGCCGCTTACCTCGTTGGAGTATTTTCCTTTTGCTTCAATTATCACATAAGGAGAAGCCAGCTCGCCATTTATCTCTATCTCAAAATAGCCTTTGCCGTCTGTTTTTCCTCTGAATGATTTGTTTGTTTTTTCGTATTTATCGTCAAGTTCATATATTACCACATCTCCGTTGACAAAAGGACCTTTTTGCGCAACGCCGTATATTTTTTCTTTTTTTATTGAGTTTAAATCGGAGCCAGCGTTGTTATAGCCTGTGCCTGAGTCCGAACACGCGAGTAGCGCGAGTGCCGTGAAGGCAGCAAGAATGCTTTTTTTCACGTTAAATGAAGGGGGGGGTTGTATGCAAGGTGGATCTATTATCCATTTGTACCTCCGGTGTTGTGTTATTGCGGAGCATCTTATGATGCTCCGCACCCTCGCAAACTTACTCAACCAAGGGTTAGCTTGCAAGGGATACCACAAATATACATTTATTTTGCTAGAGATGTCAAGAGAAAAAAATTTTTTTATTGGTGTTCACCTTATACTGCTATGAGCCACACCCCCTGGTGATAATCGCCTGAACTGCACCACCTTTGTCGCTTGTGATTTGTATTTTGTACGCACCGCTGTTTTCTATCCAAGGCGGAATGTGTTTGCAAACTAGGTGGAGTTCCATAAAGGGCGTGTTTTGCAAAAAGTCCATCATCGCTTTTTTGCTGGTCACTTCCGGGCATTCTTTTTGCAAAGCTACCAAATCCAAAAAATAAACACCGGGCGTAGATGTTTCAACGGGCTTTGCTTCCCTGATAATCGCTTCCTTTGCGGCAACGGCAGCATCTGCGTTGCATATTTCTTCCATTATGCCGTCAAATGTTTCTCCGTCTATTTTGCCTATTTCAAAAATATGAAACCCCGCTCGGTCAAATACCGAAAATGGAATGCCCACCAACACGCCACCTGCCAACACATTGCAGCCCTCAATGAGCGGCAAAAGCGCCTCGGTGATTTTCCGCGTTGTGGCAGGTACAGACGGAACTATTTTTTCAAAGCTGGTCTCGCTTGTTTTTTCCCAGCCCGTTTTTCCGCGCTCAAATATCAAGAAGCGGTTAGCTTCAAAAAAGTCGCACAGCTTTGAATCTGCATTTGTGAATACAGCTATTTTTTTCATAACAACCTCCCTATTTCTTTTTGCAATTTCTTTGCCGTAGAAACGTTGATGCCCCAGTCAAAAACCGATGAACTTGCGCGAACAAGTTGGGTTAAATCGCAGTTTCCGGCTCGCTCGCCAATGCCGTTTATAGTTACATCGGCGTAAAGGCAGTCGGCTTTTGCCGCCTCAATTGTGTTTGCCACCGCCATTCCCAAATCGTTGTGGGCGTGAATTCCAAGCTCTGCCCTGCCTTCCAGTCTTTCCGAAAAATCTTCCAGCGTTCTTCGGCAAAGGCCTGGCGATGCTGTGCCTGTGGTATCTGCAAAGCGAATTCGCTTCACACCAAAATCCAGCAGGATTTTGGCAATGGTTATCATAAATTCCATTTTTGAATTAAACGCATTTATAAATCCAACCGAAGCGGAAATTCCGCTCTTGTTGATTAAATTCAAACAGACTTGCAACTGGTCTATAACCCAGTCTTTGTCCAATGGCACACCTATATGAATTATATCCGGTCGCGTGTCAATTGCTAATTCAACATCAGAAGGCACAAGCCTAGACCACACCGATATCACAGCGTTCTTTCGGTTTTCTATGATTTTGATGATGTCTTCTTGCTCCTGCTTACACATCGCCGGAAATCCGGCTTCAATCTGATGTATGCCATATAAATCCAACAACTCGGCAATTTTTATTTTTTGCTCGGAAGTAAAATATAACCCCGGACTTTGTTCGCCGTCTCTTAAAGTGGTGTCTAAAAGGTATCTCCGCCGTTTCATATTTGATGTTTTATGTGTACTTATAATTTAGAAAATACATATCAAAAAATATGCAAAATCGCCATTTTTGCTTTATTTTTACTTGTTTTTTTATATATGAAATAAATCGTACGCCATTCCATAAAATAATATATATTTATATAGAGAGGCCTATTAGGTTAGCCTTAACACCAAGGAGGGATGCGGAAGCGTTAGAGTAGTACGTAAATTTCAAGGAGGACGATATGACTAGTGAGCAACTGCAAAAGGAAAAGGTCGATCTTTATGGATTGCCAATAATTGTCGCGCTAGACGTGGCAAAAGTAGTGGTACTAATAGTCGCATTTCATTTTACGGGAGGATTGCTATGAAGGAAATAATTCTTGGTTACTAACTACATCTTTTTTTTGAATAGATTTCATTTTAACCTGTTCAAGAATGCGCGGAATATCTTCTTCCGCGCACTTTATTTTTAACTCTGCGAGTTTTGCGCGTATTGAGGCAGTTCCGCTATGTTTTCCCAGCACAATTTTCCGCTTTTGCCCCACGCTTTCCGGCGAGAACGGTTCATAGCTTTCAGGGTTTTTGAGAATCCCGTCAACGTGAATTCCAGATTCCACTTCAAATATTTTGCTACCTATAACAGGCTTGTTTTTAGGTATCTTTTTTTTTATGATTTTAGAAAATAACTCTGTCATCTCTGGGAGAAAATTGTAGGTTTTGCCCGGTTTGCGAAGTCCGTTCACTTTAAAAATCATAACCAATTCTTCGGTAGCCGCAAAACCGCCAATGCCGCTAAAGGAACTCACCACACTGTTTCCCGCTCCGCTTATCACCCATTCCGCAGCTAGAGCGGTTGCGCAGTGAAAGCGATTCCCTGGGCAAAACTCAAAATTGCCTTTATCATTAAATGTTCGCAAATAATTGCCGCATAATGCTTTGTCTAGCCCTTGTATGCGTGTTTTTTCGGGGCGAAAAATGTAGGCCGGATATTCAGGCAGCGGAGACAGCAAATCACGCATTTGCTTGGAAAGCTCAATCGCATCAACCTCCATTTCAATCAGGAAATCCAAAAATTTTGAAAGATGCAACTTGTTATGCGGCAGCTTGTCAAGGCATGCCAAAGTTTTGTCCGTTATATGAATCATTTAAATTTTGTATTCCTCTACCGGAACTCCGCCTTCCAAATGCTTTTCGCAGATTTCCTCAATCTTTGCTTCGTCTAAATTGCCATACCATACCCCTTCTGGATATACAACCGCAATCGGGCCTTTATCGCATATCCCAAAACATCCGGTATTGGTCACCAAGCAGTCAGACGATATGTCTCTCTCCTCAATTTCCTGCATAAATTTCTGCACCAAGCCAACAGATTTTTTCTGAAAGCAAGTGCCCATTTGCGTTCCATTGATGCGAGAGCTTCCACATACAAAAACGTGATACTTAGGTTGTACCATGAGTGTTCCTCCTTTTTTCTTTTGCCGCTTGCAAAACGGCTGTTTCTACTCTTTCATAAGTTGTAATAGCGCCAATGCCGTTTTCCTTTAAGCGTTTTTCCGGCGTTGGGCCAATTCTCACCGCAAGCACCGCTTCGCAATCGGAAATAGCGTGTATAACCGAATTCCATCTCTCCTCTTTGTTTTCGCATTGAGGGCCATTGCAATACTTGACGACTTTTCTGGTTTCCAAAAACCTCGCATTTTTTTCATCGCTTTCGTAGATGTAAAATTCGTTTGCTTGCCCAAAGTGCATATCCACAACCGCTCCTGTTTGGGTAGCGACTGCAAAACGCCTATATTTTTCTGGCTGCGGATTTTCTTCTCTGAGTTCAATAGACACATCTCTATCAAGCGTTCCCGCCGCGTCTGAGCGGCATTGGCGGCAATGCGTCATTTGCTTTATGTTTGCCCCGCACTGCTCGCGAAGGGTCATTATTTCCTTATTTGTCACACGTTCCAAGCCTTCAAACTCTGTGCCTTTTACCGGAAGATGCGGCATTATGTTTGTCATAAAGGCACCGAGGTTCGCCGCTGTTTGGGTAACTTCGTATATATGGTGGTCGTTAATTCCTTTAAGGGTAACGCAGTTCACTTTGCACATTATCCCCGCTTCGCTCAACATCTTTATTCCGGTGAGCTGGTTTGCAAGGAGAATAGCCGCGCCTTCAATGCCTGTGTAAGTTTTGCCCATGTATTGAACATATTTATAGATTTTCGCGCCTATTGATGGGTCAACCGCGTTCATGGTCACCGTCACGTGGCTAACATCTAATTCTTTTAACGCTTGCGCGTATTGCGGGAGCAGCAATCCGTTTGTGGCAATGCAGAAAGTTACACTTGGGTCATATTCCCGAATTAGCCGGAATGTTTCTGCGGACTTGTCAAAATTTGCCAAAGCATCGCCGGGGCCTGCAATGCCAACAACAGTGAGGTTAGGCATAGTCGCTTTGAGTTTTATGTAGCGTTCCAAAGCCTCGGCAGGGGATAAAATTTTAGATGTAACGCCTGGGCGGCTCTCGTTCATGCAGTCGTAGTTTCGCAAGCAGTAATTGCATTGGATATTGCATTTGGGGGCAACGGGTAAATGCACTCGTGCGTTTTGGCAAGCCTGTTCGCCAAAACATGGATGCGTAGCGGTTTTGTCCGCTGCCTTTTTTGCTGTTTGCGGTTTGTAAAATTTTTCGTGCAATTCTTCACGAAAACCGCTTTCTGTTTTTTCCATCATCGCGTTTGCCGCTTGGTCTAATATGCAAAGCGAGCCGTCAAAACCTAAAATGCGGGTACGCTGGCCGCCTATATAGTCGTGTATGGGAAATGCGCAGCGTATAAGAGGAATATTCAGCTTGCGCGAAATGCGCCGCCCGTCTGAGCTTCCAATTAGCAGGTTTGCGCCCAGTTCAACACACGCTTTTTCAATTGCGGCAAAATCGCTATCGTCAAGAACTCGTATTTCTTCTGCGAAGTGAAATTTTCTGCAATCTTCAACCTCGTTTGCGAGCACCTCTTTTAGCTTTGGGGAAATTGAGCCTGTTGCCGCCAAAACTGGAAGAGCACCATTTTCACAGCAGAGCTGCACCATAGCCGCCACAAAATCCGGGTCGCCAAATACTGCGACACGTGCTTGGGCAGAGTGCTTGTGGGAATCTATCATCGCATCTATATAACGCCCTCTTGCCTTTTTTATCTCATCGCTTGCAACTCCGCCCGCTTCTGTTAAAACGCTGATTAACTTATCCATACCGCTCGCTCCGGCAGGCAGCGGCAATTTTGCATAAGGCACTCCATAAGTTTCTTTTAAATACTCGGCAGGGGAATTTTTCTCGTCTGTAAATTCAGAAAATTCAATTGTAAGTTTTGCGCCAGCCATCGCCGCAATATCCGTTATTGATGTGCCACCTGTTTTTAAACGCTCGTAATGCTTCTCGGTTGCACCATCTAAATTGTCCGATATATCCGGCAATAAAATGTAGTCTATTCCCATTTCCGTTAAAAAACTTTTAAGCCAACGTGTGTCGGCTGGGCTAATCATAGGCGTTATTATATTTATCTTTCCGTTTGGTTGCGCATTTGGTTCCATTTGTTCCAAAATTGAGCGAATGGCAACAAACCAGCCTTCGTTCTGCGTTCCCCCGTACCCAGGGGAAGAAACATTTATAATCTTCACAGATGAATTCTGCTCATAAAATTTTTTTATAATCGCTCCTATATCCTCGCCAATGGTTTCTGCAAGGCAAGTGGAGCATACCCCGATTACTTCGGGGTTGTAAAGCTCTATCATATTTTTTAAGCCTTTGAGCAGGTTAGCTTCCCCGCCAAAAACCGTTCCTTCTTCGGTTAAAGAAGAAGATGCAATATCTATAGGTTCATTGTAATGCGTTGCCGTATGGCGGCGAATGTAAGTTGCGCAGCCCTGAGAACCGTGCAGCATGGGCATACAGCCTTTCACGCCCCATAATGCGCTTATAGCACCCATAGGCATACACATCTTGCAGGGATTTACATTCAAATTCAGCATACATATTTCCAAACAGGACTGTTTATGGATTTATGAATTTCTTTAACAAAATTTTCTATTCCTTCAAAACCGGCAAGGGGGTGTTTGCGTTCATGGTTGTGGTCGCAAAACGCCATTCCAAGTTTATACGCAAGGGGGCGTTCCTTAACTCCGCCAACTAAAATATCCGCTTGCTTCTCGGTCATAAACCTTTCCAGTTCCGCCGGATTTGCATCGTCTAAAATTACCGCATTGCTATTCACAAGCGTACCCATAACCTCATAATCTTCTTTTTTTCCGGTTTGAGTGCCAACCACCACCGCTTCCATACCCAGTTCATTGAATTGACGAATAAGCGAAATAGCCTTGAAACCGCCGCCCACAAAAATCGCAGCTTTTTTGCCTTCCAAATGCGGTTTGTATTTTTCAATAACAGGCATTATATTTGCCGTTTGCTCCGCCGCAAACTTTCTCGCATTTTCGGAAATCTCCATATTGCCAAAAAAATCAGCAACGCGGAGCAACGAGGTGGTTGTATCTTCAATGCCAAAAAAACTCACTCTAAGGCTCGGTATCCCAAACTCCGTTTCCATGAGTTCCGAGAGATACGCAGAAGAACCCGCGCACTGCACAATGTTTAGCATTGCAGACGGTGCTTGAATTAAAGTTTTATACGAGGAATCCCCGGTAATCGTGGAGATAACGGGAATGCCAATTTGTTCAAGGTAACCTTTGATAATCCACATTTCGCCAGCAAGGTTAAAATCGCCGAGAATGTTTATGCCAAAACGTTTGGGCTGCTTTGCGTGAGGCCTAATCAAATTCATAATGGCGTTGCAAGCTAGTTTGTAGCCTTGAGATTTTGTTCCAGAAAATCCGGGGGCTTTTACAGGAATAACGCGAATGCCATATTTTTTTTCCGCAAGGCGGCACACGGCTTCAATATCATCGCCTATAACACCAACTATGCAGGTGGCAAAAACAAATATCAATTTTGGGGAAGGTACGGCTTTTTCCATCAGCTCGTCAATTGCCGCAGTTAGCTTTTTAGCCCCGCCAAAAACTATATCCGTTTCTCTTAAATCGGTGGAAAAACTGTTGCGGAATGTATCCTGGCCAGAGGTTAAGCTCCCGCGTATATCCCAAGTATAGCTAGCGCACCCGATAGGGCCATGAACAATGTGGTATGCATCTGTGATGGGGTTTAAAACAACTCTAGCACCGCAATACACACACGCTCTTTGGCTAACCGCACCGGATACGCTTTCACGCTCGCAACTTATACTACGGGGGCTTTCGCGCCTGTCGCATATAGATGACTCGCGTTCTTTCAATACACTTTTATTCACAGATATATTCCTTAAAATATTAAAGAACTATCTCAAAATCTTCGTCCGCTACGTCGCGGTCAAATCTATCCAAAAGTGCATTTACTACTTGCTCCACTATGCGTACTCCGCCAGCGTAGCCAACTATGGGTTGCAGTGGGCCACCATACCTATCTATAACAGGGAAACCAGCGCGAACAAAAGGAATATCCTCTGCTCTTGCGATTTGCTTGCCGTATGTTGAGCCGAGCAACAAGTCCACGCGTTCATTTTTGATCCATTGATGGAGTTCAAAAAGGTCGGCGTTTGCTTTGACAGTGCAACCGGTTGTTCCGTATTGGCTGAACAAAGCTTCTATCCTGTTGACAAACTCTTCTTTTGGCGTTCCTGTTATAACGTATCTAGGTATCATGCCCATTTCCAATGCAAGCGATGTAAGCCCAATAACCACGTCCGGGTCTCCGAATATGGCAACTTTTTTGCCAGTTGTGTATTGAGCGGAATCTAACAGAAGGTCAACAAGGCGGCCACGCTCCGCTTCCAACTCTGCGGGAACTTCGTGCTTGGATTGCTCTTGCAATGCCATGACGTATTGGTCTGTGTATGCCACGCCAACCGGCATTGGAAGCAATGTAAAAGGCACTTTCCACTTTTTTTCAAGCAGCTCGGCAGGTTCTACGCTTATAATCTCGCCAAGCGCAATGAGTGCGTTGCTATCGCCAAGGTTTTGAATTTCTTCTATCGGGGTGCCGCCTTCCGGGTACATCTCGTATTTGCCGTTCATGGGCGCATCTAGCACGCCAGTTTGGTCCGGGAAAAAAACAGTGTTCACCTTCATGGCTTTTGCAATGCGTTTAAGCTCGCGGATATCGCCTGGATTTACCCAGCCTGGGAAAATTGCAGTTTTGCCAGTTGGCATTCCTGTTTTCCCTGTAAGGTAATTCATAAAGCCCATCATCATGTTGAAAAAACCGTTGATGTGCGAACCTACATAGCTTGGAGTGTTGCAATGCACCACCTTTTTTCCTTCCGGAATTTGCACGTCCATAATGAACGAAGTCAAATCGTCTCCGATAGTCTCCGACAAACAGGTTGTGTGCACAGCTATAATATCTGGATTATACATCTCAAAGATATTTTTAACCGCTGTGGTTATATTGGTTTTGCCACCAAACACAGAAGCACCTTCCGTAAAGGAAGACGAAGATGCAACAGCAGGTTCTTTGAAGTGGCGAGACAACACCATTCTGTGGTAAGAACAGCAACCCTGAGAGCCGTGGCTGTGCGGCATACATTTTGCCACGCCCAAAGCCGCATACATTGCGCCAACAGGTTGGCAAGTCTTGCAAGGGTTTATACGCAAAGCACTGCGTTCTTTTACTTCTTTAGGGGTTAGGTCTAGCATATTATCCTACCTCCTTCAATTTGCCGGTTAGCATAGGTTTGTGTTTCCAGGGTGGGGTTATCAATGGCCATGCACTAGTATATATAGCCATTGCAACATCTCGCCCAAAAGTCACCGCGCCGCGAAAACCCGAATATGGACCCGAATAATCGTAGGAATGAATTTGCCTAGAGGCTGTGCCAGCTTTCTGTATGGAATATTTGTCTTTGATACCGGATAAGAAAATATCGGGTTTCATAGCTTTGATAAGCTCATCCGTTTCAAAGTGGTTGTAGTCATCAACAACAACGGATTCTGTATCCATTTCGGGAATCATGCCACCGTAGGTGTCTATCTCAATGCCAGCACTTTTCAGGTTGGCGATTTGGTCATCGGTATAAGTTTGCTTATAGAACTTGTCGTCCTTTGCAACGCTTATGTTTTCAATGTTCTTGTTGTCGGCATCTTCCTTGATTTGCGGAATTATGTCTCGCCCTTCGTAGTCGTCTCTATGGGCAAATTCATAACCTGCAATTATGGTTTTCATGCCGAGTTCTTTCAAAAGAACCTGATAGTGGTGAGAACGAGAACCGCCGGAGAAAATACCAGCAGTTTTGCCCGTCAACTTGGCTTTGTAATGCTCCATATCGCTCTTGATAGTTGCAACTTCATCTGCAATAACCTCTTCAACCTTTTTTGTGAGTTCGGGGTTGTTGAAATATTTTGCAATGTCTCTAAGCGATTTGCATGTTGCCTCAACGCCTATGAAATTCACCTTTATCCAATCTATGCCGTACTTGGTTTTCATCATCTCGGCTATGTAGTTTATGGAGCGATGGCACATCACCAAATTCAGATGAGCCAAATGCGCGCTTTTAAGCCCTTCGTAAGAAGCATCACCGGTGAATAGGTTAAGCACTTCAATGCCGCAGCGTTTAAAAATGCGTTCCTCTTCCCAGCCATCGCCACCGATGTTGTATTCGCCAAGTATATTTACGGAAAATTTTGTTTTTGGTTTTTTATCGCCTGTGCCTATAACATAACGCATAAGCCCGTTGTTGGCTATGTGGTGACCGCCAGACTGCGAAACGCCCTTGTAGCCTTCGCACGAATAACCTATAGCGGTTATGCCGTATTTGGCTTCGGTTCGCCTTGCAACCGCTTGCACATCATCGCCTATAAGGCCTATGGGGCAGGTGGAGCATATCATAATGCACTTTGGGCTGAACAGCTGCATAGCTTCTTCAATGGCTTGTTCCAACTTTTTCTCGCCGCCAAACACAATATTGGATTCCTGCATATCGGTAGAAAAACAATATGGAATAAAGTTTTTATCTGCATTCTCATCGGGTTTTGCTTTGTTTCGCCTTGTGCCCCAGCTATAAAAACCGCAGCCTATAGGCCCGTGGGTTATAACCAACACGTCTTTAAGCGGACCAACCACAACGCCTTTGCAACCGGCATAGCAACAACCGCGCGCCGTCATCACGCCCGGAATGGCGCGAGTGTTAGCGGCAATTGCAGTGTTTTTATCGCCTTCGGCAAGCTGCAAAACGTGTTCTTTGCGGTTCTTATAGACCTTAGCGGAATACTTTTCAAGCAACTTTTCTCTGCTGTTTGTCATTATGCGCCTCCCTCTGCTGCAATGTGTAAACCGCCTTCGCCAGTCCTAACGGAGTAAGTTTCAAGGATAGGCAAAACAAAAATTCTGCCATCCCCGGGGTTGCCGGTTTGGTTGGCAGTGATTATTACTTTAACCGCTTTATCAACATCTTTGTCGTCAATGATGAGCGTAAAAAAGCGTTTGGCAACTAGACGAGTAGCCTCGGTAAGGTTTTCCCCAATTGGAGAAAGTGGCAATTCGCCCGTTGCAAGAACTGTTTTGAGCAGTTCTGGGTCAATGCTTTTTTTGCCACGTCCAAGGCATACACGGCAGGTAAAAGCGGGGAAGCCGTTTTCTGCTAATGCTCTTTTAGTTTCATTGACCTTGTTTGGCCTTATAAAACACATAATTTCCCGCATACTCTACCTCCTACAATCCGGGCTTGCCGGAGCTGATAGTGTAGGCAGATTCCACAGGGGAAACAAAAATACGCCCGTCACCGTAGTTACCTTCGCCTGTTCTTGCAACGCGAACTATGATTTTAACAAGGTCATCCTTGTCTTCGTCATTGCAAACTATAACAAGCATTTCTTTTGGAATTTCATCGTAATGAACATTGCCAACGGTGATGCCTTTTTGTTTGCCGCGCCCAAACACGTCAAATTTTGTAACGGCGGGGAAGCCAGCAGCAGCCAGCTCGCTCATAACAGCCCCGGCTTTTTCGGGGCGAACAATTGCTCTAACTAATAACATATCCATTCCCTCCTTAATCCATTATTCCATGTTCCATCAAAATCGCCTCTAAGCGGTCAATGGACATAGGTTTTGGTACAACAAACATATCATTGCCATCAATTTTGCGTGCGAGCGCACGGTATTCATCCGCCTGTTGCTCTTTTGGTGAAAAGTCAATTACAGTTTTTTTGTTGATTTCCGCTCTATGCACAGCGTTATCGCGTGGCACAAAATGAATCATCTGCGTACCGAGTTCTTTTGCAACCGCAGAAACAAGGTCTGCTTCGCCGTCCACTTTACGAGAATTGCAGATAAGGCCGCCCAAACGGACTCCGCCAGTGGTGGCATATTTTGATATACCTTTTGTTATGTTGTTCGCAGCGTAAAGTGCCATCATTTCGCCGGAGCAAACGATGTAGATTTCCTTTGCCTTGCCTTCACGGATAGGCATTGCAAACCCACCGCACACAACGTCGCCAAGAACGTCATAGAATACATAATCTAAATCTTCGGTGTAAGCACCTAATTTTTCCAATAAACCGATTGAGGTAATAATACCGCGCCCTGCGCAGCCAACTCCAGGTTCCGGTCCGCCAGACTCAACACCTTTAATTCCGGCATAACCCACTTTCAAAACGGTATCCAGCTCAATGTCATCGCCTTCTTCGCGCAATGTGTCTAGCACTGTTTTCTGTGCCAAGCCGCCCAATACCAAGCGAGTGGAATCAGCTTTAGGGTCACAACCTACGATCATGATTTTTTTACCCATTTCGCCAAGACCTGCTGTGAGGTTTTGAGTGGTGGTGGACTTTCCTATTCCACCCTTTCCGTAGATAGCAACCTGTCTCATACCGGTTTCTCCTTAAAAAAAAAAGACGCGTGTTCTCCCCCCGTTAGGGTAACCCCCCTGGCAAGGAAAAAACACACGCCTTTATGTGTATGCAACTTACATTCGCAAGTTACTTCGGCACAAAATATAGAAAATTATTATAGCTCTGTCAAAGAAAAACTCAAATTTTGGCTTTTTTTTAAAAAAAAACACGTTTTTGGCGGTTTTATCCCTCTATATTCCGCAATTGTTCGGCAGATTGCTCCGGAGGGGTTGTGTTTATGTATATGCCTGTGCCAAGTTCAAAGCCAGCAGGCTTCATCAGGCGCGGGGTAACCGCTATATGCCAATGGAAGTAGCGCACATCGCCATCTGGAGTTGGAACGGTTCTGAAATAGTAATTATAATCGGGGTCTTTTAGCAGGATATATATTTTTTTCAAAATCACCTGAAGAATAGAAGCTAAATCCTCCATCTCTTCTGTGCTTATGGTACCGAACAAAGCAGAATGTTTTAACGGGCAGATGCGCACCTCGTAAGGATACCTGGCAGCAAAAGGGCAAAACGCTATAAAATGCTTGCTCACCGTCACCACCCTATCCCCCGCCTCAAGCTCTCTTTTTATAAGGTCGCAAAAAATGCAAGTGCCATAAGTGTTAAAAGCGCGGCGGGCATAGGTTAAGCTGTCTGTTATGTGCGTGGACAGAACGTGGGTGGCTATTATTTGCGAATGTGGGTGCTCAAGAGAGGCACCAGCCGTAGCTCCATAATTTTTGAATATATTTACCATTGCAATGTTAGGGTCATGCGACAAAGCAATAAATCTTTCCTTATATGATTTTATTATTTCATAAACCTCGGATTTTTCCATGAACACCAAATTTGCATTGTGTTTGGGGCTTTCTATTATAACTTCCGCAGCCCCGTATCCCTGGGCTAGCAGATGTATTTTGGAAACGCGCTGCCTTTGCAGCAATGTATCTGGGATATGCTCCGGGCGGCTCACAGCGGCAAATATATTGGGCACTGAGCGCAATATCCAAGAGTTTTCGTTTTTAACTTCGTAAGTGGACGTTTGGCACTTATGCTCATTGCCTCTGCAAAAAGGGCAATCAGGGCTATGCTCCGGCAGAGAGGTTCTATTTTTTGTTGTAGAGGTGTAATCCGCAGGGCGCTTGGCTCTCTCGGATGATATTATCACCCATTCTCCGTTCACTACGTTTTGGCGATATTCAGACATTATATCCAAAAGGTAGAAAAAGTTTGTATATTACACTTCGTCTGGAGAACTAGGCTAATTGGTAAGTCAGCGGTCTTGAAAACCGCCGCCGTCAGGCTTGGGGGTTCGAGTCCCTCGTTCTCCGCTAAGATGCGAATTATAACCGGAGATTTGCGGGGGCGCGCACTGCCACCCCTAAAAGAAAAGGGGGTTCGCCCAACATCTTCTAAAACAAGGGAAGCTCTTTTCAATATACTAGGCTCGGTTGAGGGCTTCAATGTCTTGGATTTGTATTCGGGAACAGGCTCTATAGGTTTTGAGGCTATATCAAGAGGCGCAAAGCAAGCCTCTATGGTGGAGATTTCCAGCAAACTTATGCAAGCTATAAAAGAGACTGCACAAAGATGGAACATCTCGGAAAAGGTGGCATGCTTTAGGAACGACGTTCTGCGCTTTGCCACGCAAACGCTGCAATCCCCGGAAAGATACGATTTGATTTTTGCCGACCCGCCTTTTGCCAAAGAATACCCCGACCTCCGAATTTTTTTGCCGAGGTTAAGCGAAGGCGGCTTTGCCGTTTTTGAAATGCCTTCCAGAAACATGCCGGAGTGGGCAGGCGAAGCTACTAAGGTCAGGAATTACGGGGAGTCCAGCTTGGCGGTGTTTCAGTCTTCTTTGTGCTCGCATTTATCGCCTTCGCTCTCGGTTTCCAGCGTGCAGTGATTTATGCCAAAATGCGATGCTTCATGGCGAATTTCATCTTTGATTTTTGGAATGTCGCCAAGCGATATTTCGTTTTTGAGAACTATATGCGCGGTCAAGGCGGTTTGCGTTGTGGAGAGCGCCCATATATGCAAATGGTGAACGCTTTTAACTCCCTCTACCTTTGCTATTTCCTGTGCAACCTCTGCGAAATCTATATTGTGCGGCACGCCGTCCATGCTAATCCTGAGGGTCTGCTTTAACAGCACCCAAGTGCTTATAAAAATCACAGCTGCAACTACAATGCTAACCACGCTGTCTATCCAGTAAAAACCAAACACCATTATCACAGCACCAGAAACCACCACGCCAACGGACACAAGGGCATCCGCCATCAAGTGCAGATACGCGCCTTTTACATTCAAATCGTTTTCTTTGCTTTTGAAAAACAGCATCGCGGTAAAACCGTTTATAAAAATACCTATGCCCGCCGTTATCATCACAACTTTCCCATCTATCTCCACAGGCGAGGAAATTCTCTCAATAGCCTCGTAAACTATGGCGGCTATCGCAAACATCAGGATAACCGCATTTGCAAGCGCAGCTAAAATAGTCGCTTTTTTGTAACCGTAGGTGTATTTTGGGGTTGGCTTTGCAAGCGCAAGGCGGAATGCCAAAAGCGCTATCACAAGGCTTGCGGTATCTGCCAAATTGTGACCCGCATCTGCTAAAACCGCGAGCGAGCTGCTAAAATAACCTACCGTGGCCTCTGCCGCGGTAAAAATTAAATTTAGCGCAATGCCCCATATAAAAGCTCTCCGCACGTTTTGAACATCAAAATGCGAATGGCTGTGCCCATGACCGTGCCCATGCTCGTGACCGTGGCTGTGTTCACCTTCCATTTAAATAGTCCAGCACTTTTTGGGTTAAATCATTTTCGTTCTTCCAAAAGAGCACAGCACCTGTGGCTCTGTCCAAAACATAATCGTAGCCCTCGCTCAGAGCTATTTCCGTCACGGCTTTTTTTATCAAAGCTATTATGGGGGCGCTCACCTTTTCGTTCTCCGTTAAAAGCTCGCCGTTTCTGCCGTAAATTTTTTCGATGAATTTTTTCAGCTCTGTGTCTCTGCGGGCATATTCCGCTTCCAATTCCCTTTTCTGCTCATCCGAGAGCATTAAACTCTGTTTTTCCAATCTCTCTTTTACATAGCCGAGTTCTTTTTGCAACAGGTTTGCCTGCTGTTCCCACTTTGCAACTTGGCGGTCGTATTCTTCCTGAGCTTTTTTTGTGCCTTTATAACCTTCAAATATCAGCTTGGAATCCACGTGGGCAATGCGCATCCCATCTGCCGCCTGTGCTGCACAGGCGAGCAAAAAAATAAAGAGAAGTTTTTTTTGCAGAAGCATAGCAGGAAAATAGTTATTAGTGTACACCTTTAGTCAAATTTTTTGTGTTATTGGCAATCGCGGCAAAAGCGATTATGCCTTCTGCGCAAAATCTTGCCACCAACATAGCTACGTAGCCTAAAACTGCCATGAAAATTGGGGTAAACACAATAGTAACTCCCGCATTTACATTAGGGATGGCATTTTTCGCGATATCAAAGGCTACAATTCCAAACAATACAAAGCACGGTGCCAGGCTTATGGCCACAATGCCTATATACTCGCCGGCTGTTTTGATATAGTCAGCGATTAGAGGTATTGCCACAAACTCGCAGTCCGTCTTGAACAGGGTATCGATTTTTTCCATCCTGTTCAAAAAAACCTGAAACCCAAGGCAAAAGGAAAACGCTATGGAGAACCACATCAGCACAAGGCATATAGAGATGCCAACCGACTGGTATTTAAAAACATCAATTGCAATGGCAAATCCCAGCAGAAACAAAGGAACTAGCAAACTAGCTACGGCATGAAGCAAATATAGCACCCAAAAACCTTTGCGGTAAATAACCCCGTTGTCAATCAAATTCAACACAGGTTTTATAAAACTCGTAAGTTTGTTGCCTTGAATGGCTTGAATATTCTCAGGGTACATGGAAACACTCATAAAAACACTCCTTTTTTCTCCTATGGGAATATAGAAATATTCTATATTTATCCCTTACATTTTTGTTTTTCAGGAGGGGGTTCAAATGAAAGGACTGGGCTTAAAAATTAAGTTCACATTGATAATGATAGTTATCAGCTTATTTTGTGCTGGCGCAGTAGGCTTGGTAATATTGTTCAAAGCGTGGGATAGCATCGAAGACCTGTCAACGCGTTACGCCAAAAATGCTTCCGAGGCGGCAGCCTCAAATATAGGGAAGTACTTAGAGCCTTATTGGTTCACCGTAGAAACCATAGGGCAAATAATGGAACGCTACAAAGATTTGCCGCAAGACGAGCGGCGGAGTTTTTTCAACGCCACGCTAGAGGCCATGGTTAGGGAAAACCCGGATATACTGGCTGCCTGGTGCAACTTTGAACCCAATACTTTGGAAGGCCATGACTCGCGATACATAGGCACTTTGGGAACTTTGCCCAGCGGGCGTTTTACGCCCTACTGGTTCAGAACGGCATCGGGCATAAAAGTGGAAACGCTGGAGGCCTACGACAAATCCGAAGACGATGCCTATTATATGTTGGTCAAAAAAAATGGAACCACCACGCTCCTTGACCCTTATTTCTATACGGTGAATGGAAAGCAGGTTTTGATAACCTCGCTCGCCGTGCCAATACGCTCGGAAAAAGGTGCTATTATAGGCATTGTTGGCCTTGATATTCAAATAGAAGAAATTCAAAAAATTTCCCAATCCAGCAAACCATATCCCGATGCCTTCACCGCAGTGTTCAGCAATGATGGTACCGTGACAGCCCATTTTGACCCTAGCCGCATAGGGAAAAAATTGCAGGAAACGGAAAAGGATATGATGGGGCCATACTTAGAAGATTATTTAAGAGCACTCAAAGCAGGTAGGCCATTTTCCTTTGTTAGATACACTCCGGCAATAGGCTCGGACTTGACATTTTTCTTTTCTCCCGTTCAGGTTGATAAATCCAACACACCTTGGAGCCTTGCGGTGGCGGTTTCAACAAAAACCGTTATGGCACCGGTGTACGACATGATACGCGTTGCTGTTATAATAAGCATCATCATTCTTATAGTGGCAGTAATAGTTGCAATGCTCATGTCCGACTCCATCAGCAAGCCCATTGTAAAAGTTATCAGCATAATAAAGAATATTTCCGAGGGCGAAGGCGATTTAACGCAGAACATCAGGGTGCAATCAACGGATGAGGTAGGCGATTTGGCTCGCTATTTCAACAAGCTCATGGAAACTTTGCGAAAGCCAATAGGCGAAACCAAAAAAGTTGTGGAGAACCTCGCTTCCTCGTCAAAAGAGCTATCCTCCGTTTCCAGCGACCTTTCCACATCATCGGAGGAGACGGTTAGCACAGCTTCCACCGTTGCCAGCACCGCCGAGGAGATGTCTGTGAACATAAACGCCATGGCGGGCGGCGCCGAGCAGGCGAGCGTGAGCGCAAACGAAGTTGCGGGCGCGGCGGAGCAGATGTCCACGAATATGAACACCATAGCCGCCGCCGTAGAGCAGATGAGCACGAGCATCAATGAGATATCCAGCAATGCTGTGGACGCGCGCAAGGTGGCTGGCCACGCAACGGCTAAATCCAGCGAGGCAACCTCCACCATGAACAGGCTTGGCGTAGCCGCCAAAGAGATAGGGAAGGTAACCGATGTGATTAAAAAAATCGCGGATAAAACCAACCTTTTGGCATTGAACGCAACCATAGAAGCGGCAAGCGCGGGCGAAGCTGGCAAAGGCTTTGCGGTGGTGGCTGGGGAAATAAAGGAGCTTGCCAACCAGAGTGCCGTAAGCGCAGACGATATAGCCCGCAGGATAGACAGCATTCAGGACGAGACGAGCAACGCGGTAGATGTTATACGAGACGTTTCCGAGATAATAGTGAAAATTAACCTGTCTGTTGAAGCCATAGCCGGGCACGTTGGGCAGCAGACAAAGGCGAGCAACGAGATAGCGAGCAATGTGTCCCAAGCGAACACAGGCGCAAAGCGCGTTGCTGCCGCCATAGGCGAGGTTGCCAAAGGCAGCCGCGACATTGCCCGCAACGCAAGCGAGGCAGCAGCCGGAGCCACCCATGTTAGCCAAAATGTATCCAGCATGAGGGAGGTAGCCCGCAAGTCCAGCGTGGGAGCTTCCCAGGTGAACGGCTCCGCCGAGAATTTGTTTAAAATGGCAGAACAATTGCGAACCGTTATGGGTAAATTTAAGGTATAGCAGCACCCCCCGTTAGCCCTCCGGGCGGAAAAAACGGGGGTTTTTCCCACAAAATATGGGGACACCTCGAAAGATAGTCATTTTTTTGTATATTTACATCGCTTTAATAAATAGGAGTTTCGCTATGAAAACTAAACGTTTTTCATTTTTGGCAAGTCTTTTTCTTGTCACGGTATTAACGCTTTCTTGCTCGGACGGCGGTTCTTTGTGGGATGAGTTTTGGAAAGATTTAGGCAATGGCATTAAAGAGAGCTTGCAATTCGACAAAATAACTGGAAATAACCTTTTGCAAAATAACCGACTGGGATTTACTAGCAATAGCGATGGTGTTCCTGATGGTGACGTTGATGTTATAGAAGATGTGCAAATCAACGGTGCCGCTCTCGCTGGTGGCCCTACTTTCTTCGCCGTTACAAGCAGCGTAGAACTCAAAGAGATATATTTGGAGATTCAAGGTGAAAGAGGTTTTTATCGGATAAATTTAGAAGATTCTGATGTTATTAATGACCCGGAACTAAGCCTAGAAACAAGTATGGAGTCAGGAAAATATGTTTATCGATTCGTTATCTTTTTCAATCAGAAGCTAGGAGCTGGTGAAGATGATGGGGAAGTCTCGCAACGCAAATTTATAGTGAGTGGCAAAACAAAAAACAACCAAATTGCCAAGCCTGAACCAGAGAATTTAAAAACCATTAACGTATTGTCCGGAAAACTGCAAATATCTCTGTCTTGGGATACAGATGACGATTTGGACCTATACGTCTTTACCCCTAATGGAGATAGAATATATTACGGAAAGAAAAAAGCTAGGAATGGCAAAGACTCTTTGGATATTGACTCCAATGCCGGTTGCAATGAAGATTTTATGCTCGGAAATAATGCTGAAAATGTAGCTATAGGCGTAGATGGTGGTGAAATTCCAACCGGGCAATACAAAGTTGCAGTTTACTTATATAGGAAATGCAGCGACGGCGTGCCTAGAAGAGGAGCCTCTTTCAGAGCAACTGCTGCTTATAATGGCAGCTTCATCAGGGAATTTGGTGGAAAAGGCGGGAAATTTGGAGATACAGAACAAGGCAGCAAAAGCAGCGGAGAACCAGAAACTTACCCGACAAGTGATAATTCCTCTCTTAAAAGAATGGGTATCATAAACATAGACGCAAATGGAAGTTACAGCGTTACAAATCCATAATTTTTCTACCTTCCTCCCATGCCCAAATATGCACCGCAAGATATAGAAATCAAATGGCAGAATCACTGGGAGGAAGATAAAACTTTCCGCACTCCGGAGCCAAAAGAAAAAGCAAAAAAATTCTACTGCTTGGATATGTTCCCATACCCAAGCGGAGCAGGTTTGCACGTGGGGCATCCGGAAGGTTACACCGCAACAGACATAATTTGCCGCTATAAAAGAGCGAACGGCTTTCAGGTTCTGCACCCAATGGGCTGGGACGCCTTTGGGCTGCCAGCCGAGCAATACGCCATACAAACCGGAACGCACCCGGCAGAAACAACGCAAAAAAACTGCGACACATTCCGCAAGCAGATAAAAAGGCTTGGGCTTTCTTACGACTGGGAAAGGGAGATAAACACAACCGACCCAAAATACTACAAATGGACTCAGTGGATTTTTTCAAAACTCTACAACACCTGGTTTGACAGCGAACAGAACAAAGGCCGCCCCATTAGCGAGTTGCCGTCAACAGAAAACATCGATGAAAAGCGGCTTGCGTATTACGCAAATGCACAGGTGTGGTGGTGCCGCAAATGCAAAACCGTATGCGCAAACGAAGAGGTGTTAGCAGACGGCTCGCACGAAAAATGCGGAACCTTTGAGGTTGAGCATCGCAATTTAAAACAATGGCTGCTCCGCATACCTCTTTATGCAGAACGCCTTTTGAGCGGTTTGGAAAATATGGATTGGCCTGCCGGCATAAAGGATATGCAACGGAATTGGATTGGCAAGAGCAAAGGAGCAGAGGTGGATTTTGCAGTGCCCGCAGGGAAGCTGCGCGTTTA